>OFGG01001914.1_pt1 | contig 12432 bp, 22 predicted proteins | sample 1521701 | NCBI WGS metagenome assembly OFGG01 (sample SAMEA3504081, study PRJEB24116) | mouse gut metagenome | biome: mouse gut; feature: mouse-associated habitat; material: faeces | place: Denmark | collected 2011
CCGGCCCCGGCCTCTACCGCAACGTTCCCGGCCAGTACGACCTGGGGCTCTTCCGAAGCGCGGCGCGGTATTTCAAGTAAGCAGAGCAAACAGCGTCCGGCGGAATGAACTCCGCCGGACGCTTCCTTTTTCCATATTTTACGGGAAAACGAATCCCTCAATGGCCTTTGCGTCCTCGTAGCCCTTGTGGTAGAACCGGATAAGGGCGTCCTTCTCCCGGGTGAGGGTGTCGATGCCGCAGGTGTCGTCCGGGGCGACGATGAGGGCCCGGCCCCGGGCGGCGTACTCCCTGGCCAGGGCCACGCCCTCGTTGTACCGCTGGGCCCGGGTGCGGAGCTTGTTTGCGGCGAAGGGATAGCGGTGCTGGATGCGGTCGGCGAAGAAGAGGTCCTTCCCCGGCTCCCGGAGGACGTCCGCCGGGCGGGTGAGGACCACCACAACCTTGTCACAGCCCGCGTCAAAGGCCTTTTGGACGGGCACGGGATCGCTGAGCGCGCCGTCGTAGTAGGGCATCCAGTTCACCTCGTAGGGGTTGCAGACGAAGGGGATGGCGGAGGACGCCTTGCAGATGTCATAGCAGTCCTGCCGGATGTCGGACTTGTCAAAATATTTGGGGCTGCCCGTCAGAGCGTTGGTGGCCACCACCAGGAGCTCCCCCGGATTCTCCTCCAGGGCCGGATAGTCCAGGGGGTTCTCCCCGGTGGAGTTGCTGAGGGTGCTGTACACGTAGTCCAGGTTCACGTAGGAGCGGTTGGTCAGGAGGTTCCGGGCCCCCATATACTCCTTCCGGAAGGCGTACTCGGTATAGAACGTGTAGTTGCGGCCCCGCTGTCCGGCGAGGTAGCTCAGGGCGTTGGCGCTCCCGGCGGAGACGCCCGCCACCAGGTCGAAGTGGATGTCCCGGTCCAGGCAGAAGTCGAACCCCCCCGCCGCGTAGACGCCCCGGAAGCCGCCCCCTACGTCGATGATCCCAAGTTTCATTTTTTGATTCCTCCAATGCTGTGCGCGGCGCGTCCGCGCATTTGTTTGGACCATTATAGCAGACTTCCGTGGGGAAAACAAGAAAATTTCAACCCTTCACACCGGGGGCAGAACATTTGACAAGTTCTCCCTCCTTGCGTATAATATGGGTCAGAAAACGCGGTTTTGAAGGAGGAACGCACTGCATGTTCAAGGAATTGGCGAAACGGCTGGGCTTTCTGCCGCCCCAGGACGCCCGCGGCAAGCAGGACCCGGCTGTGGAGTCCCCCGAAGCCCCCGCCCCCCAGGACGCCGGGGAGCCGGAGACGTCCCTGGAGCTGGAGCCCCTGGCCGGGATCGAGGAGCTGGACCCTGCCGCCCTCTTCGCGGAGGAGGGCCCCCGGCCGGAGGAGGACGCTTCGGCCTCGCCCCGGAACGCCCAGGCGGAGTTCGAGGTGGGGGTCCAGCTCTGCCAGATGAAGGAGTACCTCATGGGCCTGGAGGCCCTCACACGGGCCGCAGAGCAGGGCCACGCCCAGGCCCAGTTCCTCTGCGGGTGCATGTACCGGCAGGGCGTGGGCGTGGAGGTGGACGGGCGGCAGGCCCTCACATGGCTGCGCCGCTCCGGCAAACAGGGGGTTTTGGAGGCCCAGCTGGCCTGCGCGGAGATCTACGAGACCGGGAACGGGGCCAAGCTGAACCTCAAGCAGGCCCTCTACTGGTACGAGCAGGCCGCCAAACAGGGGTCCCTGGCCGCCCAGCTCAAGTGCGGGAACATGTACTACCGGGGCCGCGCCGAGAACCGCAACCCCAAAAAGGCCCGCCGCTGGCTGGAGGCCGCCGCCCAGCAGGGCAGCGAGGAAGCCCGGGACCTGCTGGAGCGGTATTTTTAGGGTCTCCGTCTCTTCCTATAGCAAACCTCAAAAATCACGCCGTCTTATAGGGGCGGATATTATCCGCCCCTACACAGCGCGGACGCACCTCCGGCGGCGCGGACGCAAAATTGATTTCCCCTGTTATGGCCAAATGTCAAGAATAAATTAGAAAAACTTGAAAAAAATTTTATTTCCCCGAAAATGCGGGGTTGAGCGGCCTCCTTTGGGGTCGCTTTTTCTACTGTGTTCCTAAATTTAGGCGCAAAAAGAAAACCGGGGCCTTTGCAAGCTCTGGAAAGAACGGGCGTTTTATTCTGTTTCCCCTTACTGCGGGAGGTTCTCCGCAAACAAGGCCCCGGCAGAACGCCAGCCCAGGATGGCCCTAGGATAGTCGTTCATCCACGTTTCGGCCTGGGCTACCTCCGTCGCCGACACTTCATCAAAGTTAGTTCCTTTCGGAAAAAACCGGCGGACGATCCGGTTCATGTTTTCGTTGGAGCCTCTCTCCGATGCGCTGTATGGGTGGCAGTAATATATCGTTGTGCGGGGTTTTCTGTTTCGGAGGGATTTCTGCATTCCGTCGCAATCTTGAAACTCGCTCCCGTTGTCCACGGTGATCGTTTGGAATACCTCTCTAAAGTTCTTCCCCAGCTTTCGCTCCAACTTATCCAACACTTTGACTACGCTGGCCATCGTGTGATCTGCTACCCGGAAAATGAGGCCGTATCTTGTGAGCCGTTCCGTCAATACCACAAGGGCGGCTTTACTTCCCTTGCAACCCATTACGCTGTCCATTTCCCAATGTCCAAAGGTTTCCCGTTCTTTGACCTCTGCGGGGCGGCTTTCTATGGTTTCCCCTTTGGCCTCTCTGGCTCGTTTGGATGGCTCCGCCTTTTTCTTGTGGTGCTTACCCTTATAGAGCAAATGCTCTTTGGTAAGGTTCATAAAAATATCGCCCCGGTAAATGTAGTTATAAAGCGTATTCTCGCATATCTCCGTGGAAAACTGGAGGCCCTTCTCCTTGATGCTGGCCAGGGCGGCTCCGGGGGAAAAGTGTTCGTTTATGATCTTGTTCTCTAAATATTCGGCAAGCTCAAAATCGGTACCCAGTTTAATGTCCGGCCCTTTGGCCCGGAGGTTCTCCTGGTATTTGCGTTCCGCTACGTCTGCACAATATTCCTCTACAAATTCGGCGTCGTGCTGCTGGGTGCATTGGCCCCGGTTAATTTCGTTGTAAACCGTCGCCCTGCAACAGCCGATCATTTTTGCAATTTCCGCCGGTTTGGCCCCGGTGCGAATTGCCCCTTGTATTTTTAGGCGTTCTTCCCACTTGATGTGTTCGCCTTTCTTGTGTTCTGCCATTAGTTTCATTCCTTTCTCTATTTTGGAATAAACCACAAAAGAAAAAAGGAAAGCCGCAGGCGGTTATCCCTGCGGCTTTCCTTTATCTGCACCAATCAGCCAATCGGCGGTTGTGTCAAAAATACGAGTCAATACCAGCAATTCGTAATCTGTAACGAGGCGGCGTCCGCTCTCAATCCGGCTTATTACGTCCTGTTCAACGATTGCCCCCTCTGTCTGCATTTTAGCGGCCAGGTCAGCCTGGGACAACCTTGCCCGTTGGCGCAATTCCCGGATACGGTCGCCGGATACGTTGTTTTTACCCTCAAACTGGAATTTCCTCATTGCACTGCCCCTTATGGAAATGTTTCGATTTCTATTTGATATTACCATATTTCAAGGACTAACTCATGGTAATACTCCATAGGTGGGCGGGGTATTGGCCGCTATATTTCGCCTTTTTATGCTTTATTTCAATATTTTACTTGATTTTACCATAATCCCACGGTATACTCTCATGGTAATAAACCATAACAAACGCCTCCGCTGTGCGTCTGGCGTGGAAAGGGGTATATCATGGGCCTATTGTCAAAGCTATTTAATCATGATTCGCCGCCAAAAGGTCCGAGCGGCAACGCTCAAAGAAATAATATAACCTGTGCGGGGTACTCCGTGAAAGGAAAAAACCCTGCTACTGGCCGGGTAAAGCGGGTGTATGTCCTGGTTGAGTCAACGGCCTCCCTGGAGGAGGTTCAGAAAAAAAGCGGACTGTTACCTCCGTATGAAATAGCGGGGAATGATTTACCCGCCTACAACGGCCCCACCGAAAAGCAACTTGCCTATGCCAAAGATATTGGTTTTTCCTTCCCTGCCGACGCCACTGCCTCCGATGCTTCTGTGTTTCTTACCCGGTATGAGGAGGGGCGTCCTCTCTATGCTCCCCCGGCCTCTGATCGGATCGTCCGCCTCTTGATTGATAGGGGGATTGATCTTCCCGCCTATGCTGGGGCCTATGAGGCGTCAAACCTGTATATTCATAATATCGACCTGGAGGAGCGGATTGCCTTTTTTGCTATGCGGGTTTATTGCTCTTTATACAGGAAACAATACCGCCTTTTGGAGGATGCTCCGCAACCGGAAAAGGAAAGGTTTTTCGACTGCGCCCGAAAGTATCAGGGAGATAATGCTTTTGTAAAGTCTGTGCTTTGCTATACCGGGGCCGACCTTCCGTTGGATTCCTGCCCTGCCCCAAAAAAGCTAAAGGCATATGATATGGTTGCCGAGTTCTTCAAGGGATAAGGTTTTATATGCGGCGGTTGGCCTTATGGGCTGGCCGCTCTTTTTTTGCCCGGAGGGTTATCCCTCCGGGCTTTTCTCTTGCGCTGCGGCCTCTTGCGGTTCCGGCTCCATGATTTCCTCAATACTGCAACCCAGGGCCTGTGCTACCTTGTGCAACTGGTAAACGTCCCGAGGGAGCCGGGTCCTCATGCTCCAATTCTCAAGGGTCCGCCTGGGGACGCCGCTGCGCTCCGCCAGCTCCTTCCGGCTTATTCCCTGTTCGATGCATCGTAGGTCTATCTTGGTCATGTTGTCCGTTACTGTTATGCGTCTTGCCAATTTAACGCACCTCCTTTGTGCCTCTATTTTATACCCGCATGGGTGGCTTTGTCAATCGGCACAATAGACACTCTTGCGGGTGGAAATTTGTGACTACCGACAATTGATTTCCACTCATGTGGGAGTTACAATGTACTTGTAAGGCAAAGGGGCCACGCCCCTGATACGAAAGGAGGGAGGAACGTGGACGAAATGGCAAACGCCGCCGAGGTCATTGAAAAGCTGGCTCGGGAAGCTGAACGGCTCCAACTGCTGGAAATGGCCCGAGGCTGCAAGGACTTGAATGAGCTTATTGAAAAGCTCGAAGCCCTGACGGCCAACAAGTAAGAAAGTGAGCGGCTCCCCGGTCAAGGTATAGCCGCTCACCACCCAATAAGGCGCAGCCGGGAGCCTTACCCCGGCTACGCCTTGATTATAAACAATGTAGGGCAAAAAATCAAGGAGGCACTTGAAATGTTAGATAAAAACGGCGTGGAAATCCGGACCGGCTGCATCGTGGAAATCACGGGGGCCTTTTTCAAGAATGACAACGGCCTGTATTTTGTGGATAGGTCCCCCGGCGATCCGTCCTGGTGTGGGCAAGACTACTCCCTCAAGAAAATCGGCAAGACCGGCAAAATCAGCAAGGCAAAATATAACATCTGCTTTTGGCCGATCTGCTCCTGTGTAAGTGATCGCTACAAAACGGCGGAGGCCAATGCCTGGAATAAGGAACACGCTCAAATTGAGGTCAAGGCAATTAAGAACATGGCCGAGGTGGCCGCTCACTTCCAGGCCGAGGCTGATAGCCTCAATGATAGAATCCGCTGGACCGTTTATAACTTTGGGGAAACCCACCCGGAAGTGGCCCAGCTCAAGGCCCTGCAAGCTCATTTTGAGGCCGTCGCAAATTCCGTTATGATCTGAACCGAAACGCCAGGGGCCGCTTGCTCCTGGCGTTAAATTCTGGCCTGTCCTATATGTCAAAATAGACACTCATGCGAGTGGTATTTTGTAATTATCGACAATTGATTCCCACCCGTGTGGGAGTTATAATTATATCAACAAAGGGGGAAACAAAGCCCCAAACAAACGGAGGTCAAGATCATGACTTACAACATCGTAAAGGCTCTCAAGGGCTACGTTCTCATTATCAACCGGGAAGACGGTACCCGCAACGACTACCGTTTCAACAACAAGGCCGAGCTGAATCGCTGGATGAAGCTGGCCGGGATGAAGAAGTAAGGGGGCGCAACAATGGCAAAGGTTCTTTTCTTGGATGACTACCGGGCGGGGGTCCACTCCTATTACCCGGAATTGGGCGAACGCAAGCCGGAGGTCAAGATGGAGGCCAGCCTGGGTTACTACGGCTCCCACTACTACGTGGATACGCCGCTGGACCTCAAGGGCCGGGGCATCACTCTCCTGGACGCCTCCTGGGTCCCTGGGTGCCAGAAAGAGGTGGAGGGCTGGAAGTCCTACCGGGTCACTAAAAAGGCTTTTGAAAAGCTCAAGGCCCAGTATCCCATCGCAATGGAGCGGCTGCTTGATTAAAACCGAAACGCCGGGGGCGGCAAGCCCCCGGCACCGTGAAAGAAAGGAAAGGTAACTATGGCAATGATGAAAGGTAAAACCCCGTTCATGAAAGCGGAGGACCGGCTCATGGAGGCGTTTGCCTCCGAAATGGAGGCCCTTGGCCTCAAGGCTCATACAAACGGGATCAGCGGGTCCTACCGGGCGGACGGCGTGTTTATGGCCCAGCTCACAACGGAGCCGGAGCCGCTCAAGGGCAACAAGGGCAAGGTCGAGGCCCTTCGTGCCGCTGGGTACGCCGTGGACGTGTATGCCCCCTATAACTGGAATCGCCGCCGGGGGTTTGTGGTCCGGGTCTGCCGCCCTGTGGAAATCACCGCCGCTGATCTGGAAGAGGTGCCGGGGTGCTAACGTGGGTAATTTTGGGGTGGACCGCCGGTCCTGGTGTCCCTGATATGCTGGTAAACGCTGAAAGCTACGACGAGGCTATAGCAAAGGCCAGGGCCGTGAATCCCTTATACTGTGGCGGTCATGTGGCAAACGATGAACAGGGAGGACTTGAAAATGAAAATGATTAACAAGGCAAGCGGCGAGGCCGTGTACTTCAACCCGGTAACAAAGGCGGGTAAGGAGGTTTGGGTTATCCAGGGTATCGGCTCCACGGTGGTGATCGGGCGGGACCGGCAAAAAAGAAAGTCCCGTGTCTTTACTCAATACCACCAGGCGGAGGCTTACCTGGCCCGTCACGGCTTTGAGGGCGAGAAGTACAACTAATATGAGGCAAAACGAAAAGCGGCTGTAAGCCCCCACAAAGGGCCGACAGCCGCTTTCATTTTTCGCCTAACTGTTTATACCACCTTGCCCGTCGGCGTGTGCGTTTTTTCCATTGGAAAAAAGAGGCCCGTCTAACGTCTCAAAGGTATTTCTATACCCCCTAAAGAAGGAGTGCCACACGGGGCCGCACAAGGCCGGACAGGGGCCTTTTAGGAAATGGGCCGTACTTCCAGCAGGGCCTCCAAAATATAAAGGCCGTTCTTGAGCTGGGCATAGGTACCCTTGCGGCCCGTGACCGTGACCTCCGTCCCCTGCCGCAAGGTGCCGACCGCCTTGAGCATATCGGCGGTACCAACGCCGACGGCCTTGTGCAGGACCGCAAGGGCAACGGCGACCGTCGCCTTATAGGGGGTATGCCTCCCCCCGGCGGGGTCCGGCTCCGGGTCAGGGTCCTCCGGGGCCGTGGTTGCCTGGGCGGGGTCCTGCTGCTGTTCCGGCTCCGGGTCTGCCGGAGGCTCCGGGGCGGGTGCCGCCTCCGTCTCCGGGTTCTCCGCCTCCGTGGGGGCGGTGTCCTGGTTTTCCTCCGGGGCCTGTTCGGTGGCCGGGGTCTGCCCTGCCTCCGGCTCCGGCTGGGCGGGGATGGTTTCGGGGGCCTCCTGGACCTCCGGCGTGGGGGCGGTGATCTCCGGGGTCGGTGCCGCCTGGGCGGGGTCCTTCTTCTTTCCTCTTGCCATTTTCGCTGTCCTCCTTTAGATTTTTTCGGTGTAGCCGAGGGCAATCCAGCCCTTGCCGCTCTTGAGCTTGCCCCAAAGAGCGGCCCCCTGGCCGGTGCTTTCCTCAACGATGGTATAGGCTCCGGGGGAAATAAAGCCCTTACTTGCGTAGTTGGTGCCGGGGCCGCTACGGATGCGGAGGTCGGAAATCTTCACCCGGACCAAATAGGGGACGCCGGTGGCGGGTTTCTCCGGGGCGGGGGCCGGTGTGGCCGGTGTCTGGGCGGTGCCGCTCATTTGCGCCTTGACCGCCGCCCTAAAGGTGTCCATTGTGTAGCTCATGCCGAGGCCCTTCCAGAGGTGTTCCGGGTCGCCGTGGTTGCTGGCGATGCCCCTGGCGTGGCCCTCCCGATGGCTCACAATTACGCCGTCCTTTAGGGGGTCGAGGCCGTACTGCTGGCAAAGGTAGGCGAAAAGCTCCACCGCCGCCTTATAGGTCCGCTCCGCCGCCGCCTGGGCTGCTGCCCGGTCCGAACAGGTAAAGCTGGAGCCGCCGGTGTATTTGATCGCCGCCGGTTCGCACATCTCCACGCCGATGTGGGTGTTGTTGCTGCTGCCACCCCCGTGCCAGCCCCGGTGGTTCCAGGGGAGGGTCTGGTAAATGTCCCCGGTGTTGGCGTCAATGAATCCGTGAACACAGGCCCGGTCATACTCTGCCCGGTTCCAATTCTTCACGAAAACGGACGCTTTCGGCTGGGGGCATCCTACGCTGTGGAGCATCAGCCCCTTAACGTTGATTTTCCGCCCCGCCTTATAACAGGGGTTATTGGTGAGGTAGCTTTGAATAATGTTCATTGCCGGTTCTCCCTTCTACCCGGCCCCGCCGTCGGGGCCGGGTGGGCTGTCGTTGGTGTTGCCGCCGCTGCCGTTATATTTGTTGTCGCTGTGCTTTATCAGGCCCAAACAACCGGCCTCGCCTCCGGCGAAAGCGTAGAACGCCGCCACCAGAGAATCCGGGACGCCGCCCTTCTCCCGGTATATCCAAATCATGGCCACGGTAAAAGCTGCTACTGCGACAAGCAAAAGGGCAACGACGACCTTGTTGTACTTGAGGCCGGTTTTCCTCTTGCGGCGTCTCTTTGCGGCCACGGGTTACGGTGTCCCCGGCAGACCGCCCTCAATGGTAAGGAAACCGTTTTTCAGCTCATAGACTGCGCTTTCAATCAGGGCGTCGAGCTTTTCGCTGTCAACGGTCACGCCGTGGGCCAGGAGCCAGTCCTCAACGTATTTCTTTTTTTCCTTGCCCCTGCCGGTGCCGGTGTAAATCTGCTCGGCGGCGGTGACGGCGATCCTCACCCAGGCGGCGATCTCCGTCTGCTGGGCGGCGGTAGTCCGGCTCTTGATGTACGGGACCACGACGGCGGTAACAATGGCCGCAATCAGGGCAAAAACGGCCTCGATGATGGGTGTAATATTCATGTTGCGCTCTCCTTTCAAGTGGGCTTGTGAAAGCCCTCCAGATCGTCAATGCGGTGGTTTGCAACCTTGATTTTTTCCTCTTGGAGTTCTGTCCGTTCCTCCAGCTTATAGGTCCGCTCGACAAGGTTATTGTGGGCCTGGACCTTTTGCTCCAACTGCTCCAGGCGGTAGGCAATCAACGCCGCCGACTTGCGGTTTGCCAGATAACTGCCGCCCAACGTTCCGAAAAGGGCAAGCCCCCCGGTAATCAATGCCACAATAATTGTTTCGGTCATGGTGTTTATTCCTCCTGCTGGTTGTCCGGCCATTCCTCCGCCCCCAGGAGGGCGGTGTATCGGCTGCGGGTCTTTGCGATTTCATCCTCAAGGACCAGGGCGTCATGCTGGGCCAGGGCCTTGCGCTGTTCCTCAACAATATGGACCAGGGCCTCGCAAATGGCGCAAAGCTCCGAAATGGTTTGTATGTTGCTCATTGGTTCGGGTCCTCCTTTGGTCTGACTGTGGGCCGGGGCCTTTGCTGGTGGCCCCGGCCCGGTGGGGAGGCTACGCCTCCACGGGGACCTCAAGGTCGGCCAGAATTTCCTTTACCTGGTCCCGGAGCATGGCGGGTACCTGGTTCAAGGTCTTCTTGCCCTTGACGATGAGGGTTGCGTAAACAACGGCCATCGTGTGCGCCTCCTTTCTCAAAAGAATTTTCACGGCCAATTCCCGGAGCCTACTCATTCCCGGCCCCGGCCAGAATGGCCTCGACCTCCGCCCTCAAACGGGGCGGCACGTCTTCAATGGTTTTCTTGCCCTTGCGGATAAGGTCGGCGTAAATTTTAGCCATTGTCATTCCCTCCTGTCATGGCGGCGGCAAGCTCGTAAACGTCGCACAGGGCCATCTGCAGGTCGGTGACCTGGGCGGCGAGGGCCTCGTTTTCCTCCTGGAGCTGCTTGCGGGTCTTCTCCTTCTGCTTGTCCTTGACCGATTCGGTCTTGATTTTGAAAGCCATTACTGAAAACCTCCCTGCACAGAATTGATGTAGCCGCCCTCTCCGCTTGGGCCTCTGGTGGCCGTGACCTTGAAGTTGAAAGCCCAGCCGCTCAACTGCGTCTCATTGGTAAAGACGTGGTTGGCCCCGGCCTTAACGTCCGCCGTGCAATCCTCCCAAACCGGGGAATCATCCAGGCCGTTGTTGGTGACTTCTACCTTGAGAACGGCGTCCGCCGGGAGGGAGCCGTTCACGGAAAGAACGCAAACGGCGATTCTTGCGTCCGCCGGTACTGCGTCCACCAGGGTAATCATTGCGGTGGTGATCTCCTTCTTGAAAAGGAGCTTGTGGACCGTGTCCATCTTGCCGTCACTTGCGGTAATGGTGAGGGCGTGGTCCCCGTTCAAAACCTTCATGAACGTTTCGCCTGTGACCATAAAGGTGTAGGTCTGGCCGGGGGTGGCGGTGAAAGTCCGCTGTGTTGCGCCGTCGATGGCCTCCGTGACCGTTACGTCGTCACCGTCCGGGTCCGTGACGCTGTAGTCAACGGAAAAGCCGGTATTTTTGAGGCCCAGGTCCGTGCCGCTGGTCTGGCTGCAGGTCACGGTGGGGGCGAGGTTGTTGTTCACGGTCCGGGTGGGGGACGTGGCGTAGGGGCCGCTTGCGCTGCGGCTGTCGATGGCCTTTACCCGGTAGGCTACGCTTGTCCAGCCCCTGGTGATCGGGTCCGTAAAGGAAAGGTTGGAGCCGGTGTAAATCTGCGCCCAGTCGCCGCCGTCGATCTGCCGCTCAAGGGCGTATGTCACGGCATCGCCGTCCGGGTCTGTGGCCGCTCCCCAGGTCACGACAATGGACTGCCCCCCGTATACGGTATTGGGGACCGTGATGCTGGCCGGGGCGGAGGGGGCCGTGTTGTTAATAACCGTGATCTGGCTGCTGGTGCGGTAGCTGCTGGAGAGGCCGTCGCTGTCGTAGCTCTTTACCCGGTACATAACGGTTTGGGTACCCGCCGCCACCGTGTTGGTGGTCTTGAGTGCCGCCCCCTGGTAAACCTGGGACCAGGAGCTGCCGCCGTTGGTACTGCGCTCAACAATATAGCCCTCAAGGTTCTTTTCGGCGTCGGTGCTGGCCGTCCAGGAAATTTCGATGGTGCTGCCGCCCTGGATGGTCCCCGGCACGTTGATGGTCCCCGGCGTAGTCGGGGCCGTGTTCGTGGTCACGCTGCCATCATCAGAGACCAAGAGGGAAGAGGGAAGGACCAAAGCGGGGCGGATGCCATAGGTGTTGGTGGCACCGCTGTAGTAGTAGCCGCCATCGGAACCGACGCTCCACACGCCGTTGGTGTCGCCGGTGCTCGGGGAGCGGAGCCACCAGAGGGTGGCGGAACCGTTCAACTTCGCAATGCGCTTGTTATTTGCGCTGGTGCCGGTCCCCGCCTCAAAGTACGCCAGCTTTGCGCCGTCAACCGGGAAATAGGGGTTGTTGCTGGTAGTCCATCCGCACTCATAGCCGGAAAGCAAGAAAATCTTGCAGGAGAGGCCGTTGGCCCCGTTGCGGTCCGTGCCGCCGCTGCCGCCGTTCTGCCGGTACGGGAGCTTGACCTGTTTGATCTGCGCTTGGATGTTGGCGTCAAACTTTGCGAGGAATGTGCTATTGAGGTAGTTGTGAATGGTGCTGCTTTCCAGCTTGTTCACGCTGCTGCTGTGCCACGGCCTGTTTTCGTAAATGTCCTCAAGCAGGAGCCAGGTGCCGTCACAAGAGGCGTCATAGATGCCGCTGGGCTTGCCCTGGTGAACGACAATAAAGTTTTTCTTTACGCCGTTCAATTTCAGTTGGACCTTGCTGCCGACGGCCTTTGTGCTTAATGCTACGCTTGCCATTGGTGTGTATCCTCCTTTAGGTGGTTATTCCCACGGGGGTATCCCGTCCGGCCTGACGGCCAGGGCGGGGGCCTCCGGCGGGTGCTGGGGTTGGCTCCGCCGCTGCTGTCTCAACCGGCGGAGCTGCCGGACGGACGGCGAGGCGGTGATCTTGCGCCGGGGCTGGAGCGGCTCTCCAATGATGGCCCCGACCTGCTGGGCGATTTTGGTGCGGAGGGCGTATGTGTCGCCGTGGGCGGCGTGGGCGTCCCATGCGGTCCAACTGTCCTTAATTTCATCCCTTGTAACCTCTCCCGCCGGGTATGCGT
>OFGG01001916.1_pt1 | contig 12423 bp, 15 predicted proteins | sample 1521701 | NCBI WGS metagenome assembly OFGG01 (sample SAMEA3504081, study PRJEB24116) | mouse gut metagenome | biome: mouse gut; feature: mouse-associated habitat; material: faeces | place: Denmark | collected 2011
CTCCGGCGGGTCATGGGATGGGGGAGGCGCCGGGGGTGTCCCCTGGCCTTTCTGGGCGGCGCGCTGGGCCGCCTTTTTGGCCCGGTAGCGGGCCTGACGCTCCCGGTCTTTCTTGCGCCGGTCCTCCCGCTTCTCCATGAGCTGCCCGGTGTATTCGTCCCAGTCGTGGAGCTTCATGTCGGGGTCCATCAGTCCCGCCTCTTTCATGGCGGCCACGAAGGTCTCCGCGCTCTTGGACCACTCACACGCCGCCGCGATGTCCTCGACGTCCACCTTGGACAAGTCGCCGTCCGGGGCGTTGTCTATCGACCACAACCACAACATGGCAACATGGCCGACCGCCTGCGGGGTTTTGATCTTCAAAATCCGCCGGAGCTTCATAATTTTCCGATGGGTAGGGAGTGTTTGGTGTAACTCTATCCATGCCACGGTTTTCGCCCTCCCTATCTCAGCAGACGTATACCTCGACGCCTGTTAATCTCTCGATCTCGGTTTTTATTTGCTGTTCGTCGCTGTTGTTGTCGGACAAATGCAAAAGGAAAATCTGCTGTAAATTGCTCAAATCGTTCGCGTTTAACATGTCTTTGAGGTGTTCCAGGGACATGTGCGACCGAAACAGCCGGGGCGCCATGGCGGGGGAAATATAACCGGCGGCGACGCTGCGCCGCAGGGCCTCCATGCTGTAGTTGCACTCCGCCATGATGTGGGTGAGCCCCGAAAATCTGTACTTGATGAAATACGTGTCGGTGAAATATAACAACTTTTCCCCGGTCGCCCTGGATGTGAACAGGAAGCCTTGACTGTCCGGGGCGTCGTGCTGTACGTCAAACGGCAAAACGTCCCACGATCCGACCTGCAACTGCTCCAACGGCGTCGTGATGTGGAGGCGGTGCCCCTGGAGGCCGCACGCCTCAATGGTCCCGCGGCCGGTGTAGACGTCCACGCCCAGGCGCATTAAATCCCGCGCGGCCTTGCTGTGGTCCCCGTGGCAATGGGTAATGAAACAGCCCCCCAATGCCCGGAGCCGGAAGTCGAGCGCGATCTGGATGGCCCGGATGGGGATGCCCGCGTCGAGCAGCAGGGGCGTCTCTCCGTCGGTGACGCGGTAGGCGTTGCCGCTGCTGCCCGATGCGATGGGCATGATCTCCATTTAGAAGTCCGGGTTGTCGGCCTGGGCGGGCTGGGCCGTGGTCCGCCTGACCGGCTCCGCGGGCTCCCCGGCGGGCGGGTTGGTCTGCGGGATCGTCATGGGCTGCGTGGCGGCCGGGAGCGCCGCCGGGGCCGTGGTGTCGATGGGGATGACGTTGGCCTGGGCGTCGATCTCCGCCTGGGCCTGGATTTCGGCGAAGCGGGCCTCCCGCACTTTCATAAACTGATAGGCGTCGTCGATCTTCTGCGGGTCGCGGGGCAGGTGCTTTGCGCTGTAGACCTCCCGGATCAGGGTCTTGCGGCACATTTCCTCAAACCAGCCCTCTTTCTGGACCTCCACCTTTTTCCGCTTCCCGTCCTCGGTCCGCCACTCGGTCGCCGTACCGCCCCAGAAATTCGCCGAGGCATACTCCGGCTTGCGCTTGAGGATGTCCTTCAACGGCATGATGATGAGCTCATTCCGGGCCGGCTCCGCAAATTCCAGATACCCAAAGCCGCCGATGATCTCCCCGCGGTCGAAGGCGTTGTTGATCTGAAATTCATAGGTTGCAACGGGGTGGGCGCTGTCCTTTTTGTGGGGGACGAAGGTGTCGGTGCTGTATACCAGCTCGATTGTCTCCCCGATGGGGGCCTCCACGGCGTAGCGGATGGCCGTGTACTTGATGCCGTTGTACCCTGGCATAAGGGTGATGTCGTAGCACTTCGCCTTGTTGTTCTTGTACGGGATGGGGTACAGCATGGCGTCCTGTTGCATGTCCAGCCCCATGCGGGCGTAATGGACCAAATCCAGGGCGAGGTCGGCCAGGTTGACGTTCTGCCACGTGATCGGCAGGTCGTTGTCGTAGTCGTGGTTGTTGTTGGCCTTGTTCTTGCGGATGCGCTCCTCCTCTGCGGTCTTGAGGGCCCGGTCGATCATGATGAAATACCCCTGAATGAGGCGCTTCTGGAAGTCCGTGACCTCCATGGCCCCGGAAACGCTGGAGCCAAACTCCGCCAGGACCTTTTTGGTGAAGCGTTCGCTCATGTTCTCCTGCTGGGCCGCGGGGGGCTGGGCCGCCGGCGCGGGGGCGGGGGCCGGGGTCATGTTGTTCGTGCTGTTGCTCATTTGTGTGTCCTCCTTCATTTTTTGATCTGGTATTCGATGGGCGGGAGCGTCATGGGCTCCAACGCTTTCACGTATGCGGCCGCCGTCGGGTCCGCCCGTTCCAGCTCGTTGGCAATGTGCCGGTGCAGTTTGATGACCAGGGCGATGTCCTGCACGGGGATCGTCGCCTCTACCTCTGCGATCCGGCCGTAATACGCGACGGCCGCGGTCTGGATGATGTCGACGGCCTTGACGAAATCCTTGGCGTCGATGGCCGCCCGGACGGTCGGCATGTAGGGCGTCGTCGGCTTCAGCTTTTTCTTGAATGGGTTCATTTGCTTTCCTCCTCTGTCAGCGGAGTGCCGCCGCCGTTCTTCCAGGTGATGAACGAAGCCACGACGGCGACGGCGGCCACGATGGCAGCCATGATGCAGACGGTTTTCGCCGCCCCGGCGGTGGGCGATCCAAACAGCGCCATACAAATCCATACGGCCAGGCTGACCACGGCAACGACCGCCGCAACGACCATAATGTCGCTTGAAACAATGAACAACTTTTTCATTTTTCGCCCTCCTCAAAAAGGCTGTATTGGTTTTTCCGTTCCTCTGCGTCCAGCTTTTTCTGCGTCTCTTTCATCTTGCACACGTGCCCGTAACCGTCGGCGACCGCCTGGGCGGATGTCAGGAGCCCACCGCACCGCTTACACCTGCGGGCCCTGACCATGAACACGTCGCCCATGTCGTTGTCCCGCAGCCGCTCCATCATGCTGCGACCTCGACGCGCAGGGTCTTGTCCGCCTCGCTGACCACAAGCCGGATGATCTGGCCCTCGGTGTCGATGAGGCGGGTGACGCTCTCCGCATTGTCGACGATGACCGGCATTTCACGGCCGAAGTGCTCCGCGATGGTGGCGACGATCTCAAGCCCGGCGTTGACCCTGGCCGCATGGTTGGCTGTGGCGTAGGGCACCATGGCCCCGTCCTCGCTGGGGACTAAAACCTCGCAGCACTCACTCAGGCCGCCGTTGACCTGTTCGGTGAACAGCTGGAAGGACACGCTGCGGAATTTGCTGTTGATGCGCTCGGTGAGGGCGCTGACCTTCGTTTTGGTGAAAACCTCGCACAGGTAGACGCCGCGCTCGACCTTTTCGTACTCCTCCGCCAGCTGCTTCTCCTGGGCCTCCAACTCCGCCACGCGGGCCTGTTGCTTGGCGGCGCTCTCCACCTGGATGATCTGTCCGCGGATGTCGTGCTCCCGCCCCAGGCACTCCTGCAGGGGGGCGTCCGCCTGTTCGGCCTGGGCGGCGACGCCCTTGTCGGCCTCCACCTCCGCGCGTTCCAGCTCCGCAATCCTGGCCGCCAGGGTCTTGTATTCGTCGGTCGTCTCAAAGTCCGGGGCGTTGACCAGCCCCTTTTCGACCTCCTGCCGCCGTTCCTTGGCCTCCGTGGCCTCCGCGTCGGCCTCTGCGGCCCGCTTGTCGAGCTCTGTGGCCTGGGCCTCCAGCTCCGCGATCATGTCCTTGTTGGCCTCCCTACGGCCCCTCTCGTTGATGGCGGCCAAACGCTCCGCCCGTTTCTGGTTGAAGTCGCCCCGCATGGCCTCGATCTGATCCTCCGGCAGACGGCGGCCGCACGTGGGGCAGTTCTCCTGCCCGGCGTCAAACTTCACGTCCGCGGCCTCCCGGTACTCCGCCAGGATGCTCTCCCGCAGGCGCGTCAACCGCTCCACCTGCCGCCGCTTCGTCCCGGCCTCCGCTCTGGCGTCCTCCGCCCGGCTGCTGGCCCCCCGGATTTCCTTGTCGATGGCCCCCAGGGCCTCATACCCGCCCGCCATGGCGTCCTTGTTCTTCCGGGTGTAATTTGCCCTTGCCTCCGACAGCTCCGCCCTGACGGCCGCCAGGGCGGCCCTGGTGGCGTCTCCGCTGCCCGCCCGGATGTCCGCGATCATTCGGCGGCACTCCTCGGTGGCCTGGGCCGCCGCGTGGAGGCGGGCCTCCAGGACGTCCTTGGCCGGGAGCTCTGCGGGGATGGCCCGCTGGGCTTCGTCGATGCGGCCGGGGATGGCGTCCAGCTGCCGGTTGATGTCCGTCTTGCGGGCCTTGGCGATCTTGCTGTACTCCTCGACGGTGTAAAACTGCGACAGGGTGCCCGGCTTGAGCAGGTACACGGGAAGGTCCTGCAGGTCGGGGTTGCTCTCGATGACGTCGTCGTCGGACACGTCGCCGCAAATTTCCAGAAGGAGCTCCCGCCGCTTTTTCCACTCCATGGTCTCCGGGAAATAGTCCGGCATGGTCAACAGCTTCATGGTCTGCTCCCCGCCGCAATACTCCGCGACGGCCGCCGTGTATTCCTTTTCCTTGACCGGGACGCCGTCCAGGAAATAGTCGACGGTGTTGCCGGTGTACTCCGCGGTCGTGCTGCCCCGCTTTTTCTTGTAAACCTCCCGGAGGGTCTTGCCCAACGTGACCCGGCTGCCGTCCGGCAGGACGAAGGTGGCGGTGACGGAGTGCTCCATGTTGTGCTTCTCCCCGTCGGCCCCGCGGGTTTTGGGGGTCCAATTCTTGGCCCCGGTGCTGGGCTTGTCGAACAGGAGCCAGGTGATGGCGTTGAAAATCGTGGTCTTGCCGGTGCCGTTGTCGCCAAAAATGGAGGCGCTCCGGCCGTCCAGGACAATCTCCATGGCGGCGATCCCCTGGAAATTGGTCAATTTGATGTCCAAAATCTTCATTGTGTGTCCTCCTCATACAAAAACCGCTTGACTTTTCGTGTTGCCCTGCGGTATGATGTTCGTGTGTCCTCGGGGGGTCGGCCTTTGCGCCGGCCCTTCGTCGTTTTTCGTGTTATACATGGCCGCCGTCCACCGTGCCAGGATGTCCGCCTGGATGGCCTCGATGGCGAGCTTTGCGATATACTCCACGGTGTTCCGTGCTCCGTCCGCGTCCCCGTAAAGGGCGACGATGTGGCGGAGCTTTTTCTGTGCCCGGTCGTATGCGTCACGCCAGGCGGCGTCGCTTAACTCCTGGCCGAGCCGGTCGCTGGCCTCCTGCCGGACGGCCTCCTCTCGACTGTCCACCGCTCCGGCCCCCTCATTCCCCGGCCCAGGCGTTGACCGCGGCCTCCCAGCGTTCTAATCCCTCCATGTCGGCCGCCGCCCATTCCACGGGGTCGGTGCCCGCTTCCACGGCCCTGTCCGCCACGGCCCGGCCCATGCGGTACGCCATGACGGCCATGGCTGGGTCCTCATACCGGGCCAGGAATTCGCCGAGCCGGTAGCACCCTCCGGCGATGTTGCCCTCCGGGGTGGTGGGGTCCAGGCCGGTCGCCGCCTCGATCTCCGCGTGGTACGATCCGCCCGGTCCGGGGTTTAACTGCATGATGCCGACCTCTCCCGCCATTCCGACGACCTCCATGTCGAAATTGCTTTCGACCTCCGCCACGGCCAGGGCCAGGGGGTAGGGGCAGCCGTACTTGTGGCAATATGTACGCATGTAATCCTGATATTCCCACGGCATGGGGACGGCCGCGGAAAAATACCCCTGGGCCTCCAATGCCTCCCCGATGCGCTGCGCCTCCTCCGGGTCCTCCGCCGCCCGGAACAGGGCCGCGAAATCCCAGGCGTCGTACTCCACCAGCGCCGTGACCGGCGGGATGCTCTGGACCGGCTGCGTCGGCTCCGGCGTCTGGGTCGGCTGGATGGCCTGGACCCCCCGCCCCGCGCTGGCCTGGATGGCGCACCCGGCCACGGCTACGATGACGATGGCGACCGCCGCCACGGCGACGATCAGGATGCCGCGCTGGATGCTGGCCGACCGCTCTTGTGCCATTCGCCGGGCCTCCCTGGCCTCCGCCAGCTTGTCCCTCACCACGATTTCGTAAGTTTTCACGTTTTTACCCTCCTGTTGTTGCTACTGAAGCCCACACCGCTCCATGAGGTACGACCTGGAAATCCGGCCGGAATGGGTGATGTACCCCTGGGCCCGGAGCTCCTTGTTCAGCCTCTGCATGACGTGGTACGCGGTGGATTTGCCGACCTGCAGGATTTCCATGACCTCCTCCACGGTTATCATTTTGTTCTGCGCCGGCGCCGTCTGTGTCTTTGCCGCTGCCATGGTTGCCTCCTTTCCTGTCGTGATGGGTTACTGCCCCTGTGCGTGCTTGATGCGCTGGGCGAGGGCCTGGTAATACTCAATGGCTTTGGCGAGGTTCTTGCGCCCCCTCACCGCGTCCACAAAGGTCGTGGTCTCCGGGTGCTCCGCATACTCCAGGATGGCGGCCTCCGCCGCCTTGACCTTGTCCCGGAGCCCGGAAATATAACTGTCCACCAGCTGAGCGAGGTCGGTGAGGTCGTCGCTGTCCAGGACCTTGTCCCGGTAGAAATTGACGTCGTCCTCCGCTGTCTGGAGCTCCCGGCGCACCTGCGCCAGCTCCTCTTTGGCCTCCGCCGTCTCCTTCACCGCCTGGGCGACCCGCTTCTCCGCGGCCTCCCAGCGGGCCTTCATGCTGTCGCCGAAGTCGTTCTCGATGTTGACCTCCGCGTCGACCAGGCACCCGTCCAACGCCGTCCCGACGTAGCTGCGGGGGCCCAGGGTGGCGACGATGGCCTTGATCTTCTCCAAAGCCTCCCGCTCCTGCTGCTTCGTGGCCGGGACGTTCTCCCGGATGAGCTCGACGGCGATGTCCTTGAAATGCTTTTCCTCCGCCGTGGTGTTCTCCCGGTAAATCCGGCGGGCGTCCTTTTCGTTGGCGGCCGTGACGGAGACACGGCTGAAGCCGGTGTTGATCATGTACTCGTTCATGTGTGTGCCCTCCTGTCTTTTGTGTTCCCGAACGGGGCGCGGCATTTTACGCCGGTGTGTTCCCTTTCGAGACATTCGTGACTAAAAAAATGTCGTCATCATGGCAGCCCAGGACCTTCTTGATGCGTGCCGCAACTGCAAAGGACGGGTTTTTGTTCCCCAATTCGATGTTTGTGTAGGTGACACGCTCAATATCGGCGGCTGCGGCGACTTCCTGCTGTGTCATCCCACACGCGAGGCGGATTTCTCTGAGCCTATTCCGCATTTGTGCGCCTCCTTCCTGTTCCCTTTGGGAACACGTCTATAATATCTCCGATGGGGAACAAAGTCAAGCCCCTTTTTAAAATTTTGTTTCTTTTCGGAACTTTGCACAGGTTGATGTTTATTTTAGGAACATTCGGAGATACAATGGGGAACAACGAAAGGGGTGAAAACTGTGTTTTCTCAACGTCTGCACGACCTCCGCGTCGAGCGGGGGATCACGCAAAAGGAACTTGCTGACCGCCTCAGCCTGGGCCGCTCAACGGTCGCCGGGTACGAAGTGAAGGGGAAACAACCCGATAATGCCCGGTTGTGTCTGCTGGCCGACTTTTTCGGCGTGTCGGTCGACTACCTCCTCGGACATACTGACAACCGCGCCGTCATCCCCCCATTGCCCGCCGAGCCTGCGGCCCCGCCTGATCCGGCATACCTGGAGGCGCTCCAAACGCTGGAGGGCTTGTCCGGGGAAGCCCTGGCCTCCGCTCTGCGGTGCCTCCAGGCGATCAAATCCTTGGATGACGCCAAGGTCGCCCCCGATGCCGCTGTCATTCTTGAGAAGAACGCTTGAAACGGGAATGTCGGCGGTTGGGCATACCATGGCGGTGGGACTGATTCGCCGGTCCCCGGCGCCCGGCGGCGAAAGGTCATTTTTTCATGTTGTCAAGAGACAACATGAAAAATCCGTGGTATTGTGTATTTCCTCTATGGGTACACAATACCACGGAATGACCCTCTGATCCCCAAACCGGCCGGGGCTGCGGCCGGGGGCCTCGCGCGCGCGTGCGCGCGCATAGTAGTACTACTAATATATAAGGTACTGTACTGTACTGTTAGGGCGTTATTGTCACGTTTGTCACGCGTGACGTACTTCTAAAACTTGCGGGGATTGTTCGGTATTTGTGGAAAACTTTCTAATATTCGCCGCTTTCGCTCTGATTATCTCATTTCCACCATTCGTGTCTTTTTTATTAACAGCCGTGAACAAATTGTAAACGAAAAAAAATCACGTCACGAAATCACACGGACCGTGCGTCCTTTTTCGTGGTGTTCTTGATGTAATGTCATCTGAAAAATTATAGCTATTATCAAAATAGGCCGAAATTGACAACGGAATGAGGAAAATGTGTCACGTTTGTCACGCGTGACAGCGTGACATGACCGTGACGGCGAAAAAATGGGGGTGTCTCTGTGTCCGTCTACAAAAACCCCAAGACGGGGAAATGGTATTGTATTTTCCGGGTCACTGACTGGACCGGGAAACGAAAGCAAGTCAAAAAATCCGGCTTTGCCCGGCGGGCCGACGCCCTGGAATATGAGCGCGACACGCTGGCAAAGGAGGGCGGGAGCCTCGATATGACTTTTGGGGCCCTGGTGGACCTCTACATGGCCGACGTGAAGCCACGGCTGCGGCCCACTACCTACGATTCGAAGGTCTGGGCGTTTGAGAAGAAAATCTTGCCCTATTTCCGGGATCAAAACGTCACTGACATAACGCCCACGAAAATCCGAAAATGGCAGGCGGAAATGATGAGCCGGGGGTATGCTCCGACCTACTTGAAAACGATCAACGGCCAAATGGTGGCCGTGTTCAATTTCGCCGTGAAATATTACGGCCTGCCCCAAAACCCGGCCGTGGCCGCCGGTTCTATGGGGAAGCGCAATGCGGATGATATGGATTTCTGGACCCTGGACGAATTCGAGCGGTTTATCGCCGGGATGGACGGCGACCCGACGGCCTCCATGGCGTTCAACCTGCTTTTCTGGACCGGGATGCGGGAGGGGGAGCTGCTGGCCCTCACACTGAACGACGTGGATTTCAAACGCTCCGGCGTCCATATCCGGCGGAGCTATACCCGGTTGGGCCAGGAGGACTTGATCCAGGAGCCGAAAACGCCGAAAAGCCGGCGGTTCATTCCCTGCCCGGCGTTCCTGATGGACATGCTCCGGGGTTTTGCTGCCCGGCTGTATGAATACGACCCGGAGGAGCGCCTTTTCCCCTTCACAAAACACTGGGTAAACGAGCAGCTCAAACGCTGCTGCAAACGGACGGGGGTGAAGGTGATCCGGGTGCATGATATTCGCCATTCCCACGCCTCGATGTTGGTGGACAGCGGAGCCGACCCGCTCCTCATTGCCGACCGCCTGGGCCACGAAAAGGTGTCGACGACCCTGGGCACCTACTCCCATTTGTACCCCGACCGGGGCCAGGCCCTGGCCTCCACCCTGGGCGATCTGAAAGCCCAGCACGACCGGGAGGCGGGCGCGGCCTCTCCGCCCGTCTATGACGATCCGCCGACGCCGGAGCCGGACTTCTAAACGAAAAAAGGGCCGCCCCCGGAAATGGGGGCGGCCCTGCGGTTGGTCACTCGACCAGGATCATGTGGCCGGTCTCATACATGCCTGCGCCGGCGCGCTCATACGAATATTTGACGGATATGTCGGTTTCGGAGTAATACGGGACGGTCCAAAACACGGAAAGGTCCTGCACGTTCTCCAACTCCTGGCCGACGCGGGCGGCGAAATCCTCGCTATACGTGGCCAGCATTTTGTTCGTCATCTTGACCGAGTTTTTGACGTCCCAGGTGGCGTACACCAACAGGACGAAGTCGCCCTCCTTCTCGGTGCCCAGGTGTTCGTTGACGGTTACGCTGTCGACGGTCGTGTTCTTGTACCACTCTGCAAAGAGGGCCCGTGTGGCCTCCTCAATGTCCTGCTGGGCCTGTTCGATGGGGTCGACCTCCTCCGGGGTGCCGGTTTCTGCCGGGGGTTCGGTCTGGCCCGCGCTCTGATCCGGGGCGGCCGGCGGCTCGGTGGTCTCCGGGGTGGATGCCGCCGGGGGCTCTGTGGTGCCCTGTGGCGTGTCCCCCGGCTCTGTGGTGGTAACGGGTGGGGCTGTGGCCGGGGGCGGCTCTGTGGGCTCCTGCGTGTCCCCCTGGGCCTGTCCGAGGCCCTCCGGCTCGGTGCTGCTGGCCGTCGGGGGCGGGGCCTCCGGCTTTTCGCTGGGCTCATACGTGAGGCCGAAGCCGACGAAGCACACGACCGTCACGACCGCCGCGGCGATGCACACGCGGCCGGCCTTTGTCTCCCGGTGTTTGACTTTCTGGACGGCCAGGATGATCCCGGCCGCTGCGGCCACGATGACGCCGAAAAATAAAACCGTGCTGAAGAATATTGCCATAGTGATACCTCCGATGAAAAAATATCGTGACGCCACTCTGTAGATGGTCTCCCCGCGTTGCCTGCCCTCCTTCCATTCCTGTTACCTTTTTGTTACTCCAACGAAAGAGAGCCCCGGCTATGTGCATTTTATAACACACAAACCGGGGCTTTTCTTGTCGAATAAATGCACAATTAGCACTTTTTTATGGCTTGTTGGAAAAGGCTGTCTATTCCCACTCGACAAATCCTATTATATGGGACTGTATTTTCTGTGTTTTCACGGGTAAAATATTCGCATTTTTGTTAATGCTTCACCCGTTATTTTTGGCCGCTCAATTTCTTAGTATCAAAATAGTATCACAAAAGGCGGGGAAACGCAACTGCGTCTTACCGTCTCTCTCAACGTTTTATGGTAATAATAGCGTCATCCCATACAAGAAAAGTATATGGGCTGGATAAAACCAATAGAAAAAATATTTCAACTTTAGTTTCCCTCGTGTTCCGTTATAAAGCAACATTAAGAGCGCCGCAATCATGGTACAGACGGTTGGCTGATTACCCGTAGTCACCATATACAAAACAAGATAACCTAATGCTTGCAAAATGCGATTTTCCCGGAGAAAGTAAAATCCAACTATAAAAATTATACCCATACTGCCATAATCGCACTTCACAATCTCTGCCACTGTTGCGATAACTGCCACAGTTCCCAATTGCAGCAAGACGGCTTTAATGTTCTCTTTACGGTCTTGCTCCTTTTTGAACTTTGGTAATCTTTCCAAGGCAGATAGACAAAGAAGCCCTAAAAACAACGTGAAAAATACATTTTGATACGAAAAATAGAACGGAAATGTACCACTTCTTCTTGATAATTCACTGAAAAACCCCAAATCAAAAGGAATTTCAGAGATAACAGCAAATATCAACATAGCTCCTATGTAGCGTTTTCTATTCTTAGTATAAACAAACCCCTCCACCAAAAGAAGGCAAAAAATAGGAAATGCAATCGTACCAATGGCATAAAGTCTAAACTTTACAAAATCACTAATAGCTTGATACTGTTCAAAAGGTATTTCGCCGTTTTCAGACATCCAAAACAGTTTAGTTAAAATAGCGCCAAGAAAAATCTTGCTAAAATGATCTATAAACATGGAAATACAAGCGATGATTTTTAGGCTATTCCCCGTAAGGAACTGAACGTTTTCTAACTTTTTGTTTGCGTTGCTTAGAAATGCTAATCTTTCTTTCATTAAAGCGATGCCTCCGCAATTTTGAGTTTTTCACTTTTATTATAGCACCCAAAGGCCCTGCTGGCAAGCTAAAGTAGGAGGGCTATTTATAAGTGTGCCCTCCTGCTGTTCGTTACCTCGCCCCTCGGCTGAACTTCCGCATTGCTTTCTTCTGCTCCCGCTCTTGCGTCTCCCGGCGTTTTGCGTCCTCCACCGCCCTTTCCACTTCCTCCGGGCCGAAAGCCCTCTTGACCCGCTCAAAGTCGGCAACAGTCCCCCGCAGGGCCTTGTTCTCCAACTTCGCTTCCTGCAAGCGGTCAGACAATCGCTCGTTGCCCTCCCTGGCTCGGCCATAGTCCCCCAATAAACGCTCATACTTCCCTTTCAGCTCGGCATAGGCCCGGTACAAAGAGCGCAGCACCTTGACGATCTGCGCCAACAGGGGCTTGGCCTTTTTCTCCCGGTAGGACTTGGCACTCTCCAACGGCCCCGGCTCCGGCAATACACGCTCCGGGTCATCGGAGAGCTGCGCCGCCAACTGCTCCATGTTCCTCACAGCCGGGGCCAGCTCCTTTAGACGTTGCTCCTGCTGTTCCACCTGTCCCTGCTTCTTGGCCTTGACCGCCTCCAGCTCGGCAATCTCTTTCGCCCTCTGCTCCTTTTTGAAGTCCAGCACAGACAGGTGCTTGTCATGGGTGCCCTTGTCCTCCCACTCTATCCCGTGGCGCTCCATCACGGCGGCAAGCT
>OFGG01001918.1_pt1 | contig 12416 bp, 14 predicted proteins | sample 1521701 | NCBI WGS metagenome assembly OFGG01 (sample SAMEA3504081, study PRJEB24116) | mouse gut metagenome | biome: mouse gut; feature: mouse-associated habitat; material: faeces | place: Denmark | collected 2011
ACCACCGAGCCTCAAACAGCGCGATAGCATCATTGTTGCTGACATCCCGCCCGATATTCCGGATGGCGAACTGTGAACAAGAATTCACTGAAAGGAGAAACCGTCATGGCAGAAACCTACGGATACATCCGCGTGTCCAGTACGGATCAGAACGAGATCCGCCAGCGTATTGCCCTTGAGCAACAGGGCATATCGTCAGGTCACATTTTCATGGACAAAATGTCGGGCAAGGATTTTCAGCGCCCGCAGTATCAGGCCATGCTCAAAAAGCTCAGGCCGGGCGACCAGCTCTGCGTTACCAGCATTGACCGACTTGGCAGAAACTATGAGGAAATTCTGGAACAGTGGCGCGTACTGACCAAGGAAAAGCGCGTGGACATTCTCGTCCTGGACATGCCCCTGCTCGACACCAGACGGGACAAAAACCTGCTCGGAACATTCATTGCCGATCTGGTTTTGCAGGTGCTTTCTTTCGTTGCCCAGAATGAGCGGGAGAACATCCGCAGCAGGCAGGCCCAAGGCATTGCGGCGGCCAAACAGCGTGGTGTGCGCTTTGGCCGTGAGGTCAAACCCTTGCCGGACAACTTTCTGGAAAACTGCGACCTTTGGCTCACAGGCCACATCTCCGGCTTGGAGGCCGCCAGAAGATGCAGGATGCCATCAAGCACCTTTTACCGGAAAGCCGGAAGGATTCGCGAAGCCAGCGTCGATATTGTCTAACAAGGTGTACTTTTTGGGAAAATCCGCTTTCTTTCTTTTAGGTAAAAAAATAGTCCCTGTCAAACCTCGCTGGGCAACAAATTTTCCCTTTGCCCCTCTTTCCCTCAAAGTACAATTTTTGGGGAATAGGCGGGGTGGCATACTGGTCTCTTCCCCAGGCTCTTGGAAGAAGCCCTTAAGGTCAGCCCTCATTTTACCCCGTCTGCTGCAAAGCTGCCTTTTTGCGTCCGGCGGCGTTGCAAGGCCAACATTGATCTTGTGGTATGTTCAATACTGCTTCGCCCAATGTTTGTCTTGCGTCTTGCTGGCCGGAAAAAACGGTTTTTCGCGAACAGCGCTTTAATGGAGGCTGATTGATCCTAAGGAGATAAAAAGCAAGGTGAAGGGAAAGGGCCTGCCTTACATCAGATATAGCAAGCTTGTGCTGAAACAGGCCACATCCGGACGTAGGTGACTGCGATGATTAAGCTTTTATTTATTGCAGCAATGCTTTTCGCCACACCCTGCATGGCGTGGAATGGCTATGATTACGATAAGGGAAATTTCATAGAAATAGAAAAGGGGAACCTTGTCAGGAGAGGTAGGACAATTGAAATTTATGACTATGATGATGGTCAATACAAGGATGTTGAAGTCGAAAGCATCCAGCGTATTCCCGGCGCGGTAGAAATTGAGGTTTTTGATCCTGAAAGCGGTGAAAACAGAATTTTTGAAATGGATGAAAGGTGATGTCCGTTCCGTTTAAATTTGAGGGTGATGGAAATTTGGGCGTAATCACTGCCGAAAAGCAGTTCTTTACGGGAAAATGCATTTTGGATGTGTCCGCCGAGGTTTCTTGCCTTTACCATGTTTCATACGATGCCAGAAGCAATCCCGAAGCAATCATTATTAAAATTTCCCCGAAAGACGAGAACAGGCGATTAATGGAAGCTGATTTGCGCGATTTTATGAACAAGCTTATTGATCACCAAACTTGGCTGGACTTGAACAAGGAATTTGGGGAAATCAGGCAAACAATTGTCGCGGAGGCTTTTTCTCCGCTCAAGAAGCTGTAAATGTATACCATTCTGCCATTCAACTTTACTCCGTTTGACGATTCCTTTCTCCTGGTGAATGAAGCCGGAGTCTTTACCTTTTTGGAACAAAAAGACTTTGAAGATTTCATAAGGCACAACCTTTCTGAAAATTCGCCTGTTTTTGACAATCTTGAAAGTGATCTGTTTCTTACCACAGGAGATGTTGATCAGGCTATTCGCAAACTTGCTGCCAGATACCGCTCCCGTAAGGAATATCTGCGCGATTTCACAAGCTTGCACATGATGGTCATCACTTTGAGGTGCAATCAGAGATGCGGCTATTGCCAAGTATCCAGTGCCGATGAGGATTCCATAAAGTACGACATGTCCGTTGAGACGGCGAAAAAAATAGTCGATTTCATCCTTTCCGCTCCCACCGATTTTCCCAAAATAGAATTTCAGGGAGGGGAGCCGACTATAAACTGGCCCGCAATCGTCGCCACTGTGGAAAGTGCAGAAAAACGGTCTGCTGAACTTGGGAAAAAGGTTGAATTCGTCATATGTTCAAACCTGATATCCATAACAGAAGATCAGCTTTATTTCTGCAAGGAGCATAAAATTGCTATTTCAACATCCCTTGACGGACCACGAAATATCCATGACAAATTCCGCAGAACTCGTTTCGACAAGGGAACATATGATTCTTTTATCCGCAATTTTAAAAAGGCAAGAGAAATTGTGGGCGACAGGGTTTCTGCGCTCATGACAACCTCGGCAGAATCCCTGAACAAGCTGGACGAAGTCATTGACGAATATGTAAGACTCGGTATGGACGGGATATTCATTCGCTCCCTCAATCCTTACGGTTTCGCCGTCGAGAATGTCCGGCTCATAGGCTATCCCATGCAGGATTTTACCGAAAAGTATCTGGAAGCCCTTGAATATATCCTTAAGCTGAATGAACAGATTTATTTCCCTGAATATTTTGCAACGCTGCTCTTTACGAGGATGCTAACATTCATGCCCACGGGGTTTGTGGACTTGCAATCTCCAAGCGGCGTGGGAATAGCCGGGGCGATTTACGATTTTGACGGATCAGTTTTTCCATCCGACGAGGCCCGGATGCTTGCTCGCATGGGCGATAGGCATTTTTGCCTGGGTAATGTTAATGAGGGAACTTTCAAGGATATTTTTGGCGGCAAAAAGCTGCGGGAAATAATTTCCGCAGCCTGTGTTGAAACGACAGTTCCTTGCGGCTGGTGCGCTTACCAGGCTTACTGCGGAACAGATCCGGTGCGAAATTACCTAGAAAGCGGCAGGGAAAGCCGGAATATGGCGGGAACCCCATTTTGCATGAAGCATAAAAGAATTTTTGAAGGACTTTTGCGGATATTGCGGAACGCCGACGACAAGCGGAAATCAATAATCTGGAGCTGGATAATGAACAATCCGGGATTGGCAGGACATGAAACAGGGCAAAGGAATTCCTAACAGTAAATTTGACAGAATTGTTGGCATTGCCACCACAAAACCTGTCCCAGCATCTTTGCGCCACAAACATATCTATGTTGGCGAAAAGGCGGGCTTTCATTCCCTCGGCTATGCCGGATGTGTTTTTTCCGGCAAAGGCAAGGGCATTTTCCAACCATGCGCAATTACGCAGGCAGATATTTCCATAATAAACGATGGTGATATCCTAGTACTGGATGACAGCGGAAAGTTTGATTTCGTATGGGAGGTCGATTCGCCGCACAATTCATTTTTCCTGACCGGCAAGTGTAACGTGTCATGCCTGATGTGCCCACAACCGCCCAGAGATTTCGATAATCTGGCTTACGGTGAGGCAAGGAACATCCTTAAGCTCCTGCAAGGGCACAGGATTTCCGATATTTGCCTGACAGGCGGCGAACCGACGCTGGCAAAAGACAAGTTTATTGGATTTTTGGCCCAGTGCGTGACACAGCATCCAGAATCCTATATTTCTGTCCTCACAAATGGGCGGACGTTTGCCGATATGGATTTCGTGGAACGCGTTGCCGAAATCGCCACACCCAATGTGATCTTTTGCGTTTCCCTGCATGGTGACAATCCAAGATTGCACGATGCCATCGTGAACAAGGCGGGTAGCTTTGAAAAAACGGAAACAGGCATATACAATCTTGCCCGTAAAGGAATAAAAATCGAGATCAGACATGTAGTCACGAAGCTTAATTATAAGCGATTGCCACAAATGGCGCGTCATATCTACAATTACATGCCATTTTGTGATCATTATGCTTTTATGGCTATGGAGTTACATGGTAATGCCGTCAAAAACTCCGACCTCATAATGGTCAATCCTGTCCGGTACAAGGATCGTCTTGCGGATGCCGCGCTTTTGCTTGAACGCGCCTGCCTGCCTGTATCACTTTACAATATTCCACTGTGCATGGCGGATGAACGGGTAAGACACCTTGCAAGGCAGTCAATCTCAACGTGGAAAAATGTCTTCCCACAGGAATGTTGCGAATGTTCGCAAAAATCCGAATGCAGCGGCTTTTTTGCCACTTCAGAGAGGATACCTGTGGAAGATATAACTCCCTTTCACTAACTCAGAGGAGGTTTGGCATGAGAAGAATCGTTTATTTACTGTTCATGGCAATGGGCGTGTTTTCGCTGGGGTCCATTGAACAACCAGTCCAGAAGTCTGCTGATACCCAGATTCAGCAGAGCGAGGCGAAACAGGACAATTCCTATTTTTCCGATATTATGAACAAGGCATCTGACGAAATGCTTGTGGCCGCCCATTACAGCCATTCAAGTCATTCGAGTCATTACAGCCATAGAAGCCACGTTTCTTCCAGGTATTAATTTCAAAATCTTGCCGTTCCTGTATAAGTTATCTAAATGAAGATACAGGAACGGCATGTTGTATAAAATAAAAACAGATTATTTGAATTCGCGTTTCTATATATCATTTTGTCTTATCTTCTCCTGTACAAAATGCTTTTACCTGCTTTCTGTGCATCCAAAGATGAAGCGCGTTATCCGAAAAACGCTGAAACAGGAATTTTTCATAGAAAGCGACAACTCGTTCGTTTTTGGCATCCACCAGAAACAAGGCCCACGCAAGTTCATTGGCGCAAGAACGGCGCAAGACATCCACAACCATGAGGCTGCCAATATGCTGGCCTTGGATGCTTGATGCAACCGCCAATCTGTCAAGGCGAACAGCAGAAATATTCGGATAACGCGGCATCTTGCGAGCCATTTCCTCCGGCACGTTATCAAGAAGGACAGATGCCGCGGACAAGGTGTAATAACCGATGATTTTATTCGGAGCTGTTTCCGCCCTGGCAACTATGGCCGTGGCAAAACCGCGCTTCATATCCTGGCTGGCAAGTTTTTGCAGGTATGTATCCAGAGCGGCCTCTCCACAGGTAAAGCCGCTTTTATCCATAGCAGAAGATAACAGCCCAAAAAGCAGCTTCATGCCTGAGCCACCCGTTCACCGTACTCGCTGGTCAGGGACTTGAGAAACCGGCTTGGCTCGGATACGTTTTCGTCAGTCAGCAGTCAGCGCCTTGGCCAACAATTCCTGGTCGCGCAGGGTCAGACGAATCAGGGTTTGTTCGGCAATGACCCGTTCAGCTTTTTCCAGCGCAGCTTCAATGAGAAAATCCGTGCGAGTCCGGCCTTGCAGGGCAGCGGCCCGGCCAATGGTCTCGCGAACGGTCAGGGGAATTCTGGCATCAATGCGGGACATGGATAATTCGGAATTTTGAGACATGGCGGCCTCCTGAAAAACATATTAAGAACGTTTTTTTGCCGTACAAATCAAGGGGCTACAAACAGGGCTGACGCATCTAAAAACGTAACATATTGTTTTTCTTGACAGGAAGTTTCAATGTTTTTGACGACAGCAAAGACAAACACCTACAATATCAATAGGTTAAAAATTAGATGCGTCAGTCCTGGGGCTACAAATGCTGGGGGAGTGACAAAGTTTGATTTTTTGAGCAACAGGGAAAATTCCTCTTTTTGACCCATTCGAAGTTTCAGAAAAGGAGGTCGGAAGTTCAAAACTTAAGCCATTCAACCTGACATGATTTTGCCCTGACGCGTCCATTGACTGGAATATGAAGGAAAGTGTACACTAAATTCTAGGTTGTCATCAAATGCACCTTGTGCAAATACGGCTCGGATATGTGGCAACTGGCTACGGAAACGGCGATGAAACAGGCAGAGATGATGCGAATGAGCTTTTTACTTATCAAATCGGATGAGATTGATAAAAGATCTCCTTATTAAAAAGAGGAAAGCAAAATGGAATCCATAATAGAAATTGTATGTGAATTTTTAAAATATCTTATAAATACTATTACAAGTATGAGTTGGCAGATATTTGCTTTTTTTGTGCTTTTTATTTTTAAAGATAGCCTTATTGATTTTATATCAAAAATTAAAAATATACATGCAATAGGATTTTCTTTTGATTCAGATATTCAACAGCAAAGTATTGATTCTATCCAAAACAATTCAAACCCATCATCAGATGGGCTATCAAATAGCAAACCATGCAATAATAAAGACCATGAGGAATATAAAACTGCTAAAGATATATTAATATTAAATTATGATAAAGTCGATAAAAATACTGTAATAAAATATCTCGAATTTGAAAAAATATATCAACATATATATGGAAGCCAAATAAATTTATTAAATATACATCGAAATATTAAAAATGAAATTACTCCTAATGCTATTGAAACTTATCTCAATCAGTATAAATCATTATATACAAATTTACAATGGTTTCAAAATTTGCAACCGGCTCAATTTGTGGAATTTCTTATTTTATGGAAATTAATTTCAATTTTGCCAAATGGAAATTATAAAATTGAAGACAAAGGTTTTGAATTTATTAATTATATATTTAATTGTGGATATAATTTTAATAAACCATTTTAGGCTGTTACTTGAAATAGACGAAATGATAACCTAGATTAATAGCTTTCCCTTAGCAAAACCGCCCCGTTTGTGGGTGGTTTTGCAGTAATGCCGCTCAGTCAAATGAGGATAAAACCCCAAAAAGCAGCTTCATGACTAAGTCCCCCGCTCACCATACCCACTGTCAGGGATTTGAGAAACCGGTTTGACCGGATACATTTTCTTCAGTCAGCGCCTTGGTCAATAGCTCTTGGTCGTAGGGTCAGACGAATCAGGATTTGTTCGACAATGACCCGCTCCGCTTTTTCCAGGGCAGCTTCAATGAGAGAATCCGTGCGAGTCCGGCCTTGCAGGGCGGCAGCCCGGTCAATGGTATCTCGAGCAGAAACATGGATAATTCAGAATTTTGAGACATAGAGGCCTCCTGAAAAATATACACGGTTTTTTGCCGTACAAATCAAGAACTGATTGTCTCTTCTGGAAGGGAGGGCTTCAGACCCATCCTCAATATCATTCGGAAATCCACATCATCTTGTCTTATTCTGGCAAGCAAATAGGGCATTCCATTTGGGTAAGATTTTATTATTGAACTGCATTTGCAAGCTCATCAGTTACTCAACTGTTCAAATTTACCCCGGTGTCGGCAGCTTTTCTGCAATCTTCTGATGTAACTTTTGTGAAATTCTAATATCAAATCGATCAGTATTGGGCTGTGGGTGAGGACGGTGAGCAGGGCTACCTATTTTTCCCAGATGAACCAGACACGCGAGCCTCGCCCTTCTTTGATGAGCCCACCGTATCCCCGGAACACGCCTTCAATGTCAGCCCAAGGAATGGCAGGGCTGACCGAATCGGCAAATAGGGCTTCCAAAGTTGCGGTATTTGTTGTCTATACTTTATGATCGTACTATCAACAGGTTGTCAAGTCAGCACTAACTTTCTTTTACGTCATTCGGAATAGGTGGGTAAAAGGAAAAAGTCAGCATAGCCTGCGTGTTCACTCTCGACTCAGGCATTCAAAAATCAGTTCATCCAGCAAATCAATGTCACCGGAGATTGTTCCTTCCATGTATCGTTCATACACTGACATATTATCGGGCGGGTTCAAATTGAGCTTCCAGCCTTTTTCTAAAGCCAGCAGGCGTAAGAATTCGCGCTGGGTACGCCCGTTTCCTTCTCTGAACGGATGCAGGTAATTGACGGCATCCAAAATTTCAGCCAGTTTGCGGGATAACAGTTTCTTATGAAGCTGCTCCAACCGCTTATATTCAGCAATCAATTTGTCAATATAAGAAAGCGCCGTATTGAAACGATAGAGAGGGAAAAACTGTTTTCCGCCCTTGCTTATCTCCACCGTTCGCTTTTGTCCGGCCCATTCATAAATATCCTGAAATAAATAATGATGAATGGAAAAAAGTGTCTCAGAACCGGTGACCTGGATAGGATTCATCCATAACTCTTGTGAACGTCGCGCCGTAGCCCCTGCTTCTGCAAATTGCAATGCTTCGTTATCAGTAATGTTCCCAATATTACGCAAGACACCTGTCTGTGGATCAGTGTAAATATAATCAGTGTCAACGTAGGTATAGCTATTTGACATACGCTTTATCCATCGCCGCCCGGATAAACGCATCAAAGCTGATTTTGCCGGTCGTATAGTCGCGGATGAGCTCAATGCCCCGTCTAGTTGGTTCATAGCCCTCGAACATATTTGAACCGATGGCCGCCGCCGCACTTTCCCAAGCTTCCAGCGAAGGGAAGGGAACATCCATAATGGTCAGGGCTTCACGGTTTATGGATATGGGAGTATAGGGCATTAAGGCTCCTTGTGCTTGTTCCCCATCATAGCAGGCGGAATTTGAGGCGGCAAGAGAGGCAAAGCCTGCAAGCGCAAGACTCTGAACAAGGTGGTCAGACCAGAACTCCGGTAATAATTCCAGTTTGTTGGTACGGACGTTGGTATAAAATTTTTAATATTTTTTTATTTCAATAAAAATAAATAGATGAATTCATAGTCTGTTCTCCCCTTCGCACCAAGTAAGAATCCAATCAAGTCCCGCAAGGTTCAAAAAGCCTTGCGGGACTTGGCTTTTTGGGCAATGGTATGTCCAGCGAGGTGTCGTGGGAAACGGGGAGAACCAACAAAAATGACGGTATTTGCAGCGGTATGAGCCCACATGGAGGAAACGAGGCCCGAAAAATACCGTCACCCTGCAACCCCTTGCCAGCAAAGGATTTTAGCCATGCCACTGACCGACACCATGCTCAGGAATTTGAAGTCCGACGGTACTCCGGCAAAACTGGCCGACTCTGAAGGCTTGTACCTCTACCTCTCCGCTTCTGGCGGAAAAGTATGGCGCATGGATTACCGCTATGCCGGAAAAAGAAAGACGCTCAGCTTTGGCGCGTATCCCGCCGTCTCCCTGAAAGATGCCCGCCGCAAGCGCGATAAGGCCAAGGAACTGCTTGCCAACGACATTGACCCCGGCGCTCAGAAAAAGGCCGCCAAGGAAGAAGCCGAGGCTGCGGCGCGTGAACAGGCGCTGACCTTCGCCGTTGTCGCTCGGGAATGGTTCGCCACAAAGCAGGATTCCTACGCGGCAGCCAATATCAAGAAAAAACAATGGCTCATTTCCCTGCTCAATGAGCGGATTGGCGAAAAGCCCATCAGCAAGCTGGTGCCAACCGATATTCTGGGCGCAATCAGGCCGGTGGAAGCCGCGGGGCATTCGGTAACAGCGCACAAGCTGGCCGAAACCGCCGGGCAGATATGCCGTTTTGCCCGCACCTGCGGCTATATTGTCTTCAACCCGGCTGACGGCCTCAAGGAAGTCCTCAAGCCAATCCAGACAAAGCATTACGCCACCATCACCGATCCCGCCGCTGTCGGCCATCTCCTGCGCTGCATAGACGAATATCAGGGCGGAGCCGTTGTCGGTTATGCGCTCAAGATTCTGCCGTATCTGGCCTTGCGGAGCGCCGAACTTCGCGGCGGCAGGTGGTCCGAGATTGATCTGGACAAGGCGCTCTGGATTGTGCCTGCCGCCAGAAGAGAAAACGCCAAGGATGGCGGCGGCATGAAGATGCGCATTGCCCATGCCGTACCCCTGCCCACTCAGGCGGTCAAACTTTTCCGCGAACTGCATCTGCTCACAGGTACAGGCGAACTGTGCTTTCCGGGACGGCATTCTGCCTCGCAATGTATTTCTGATATGGCGCTTTTGAACGGTATCCGCCGAATGGGCTTCAGCAAGGAAGAAATGACCATCCACGGTTTCCGCGCCATGTTCTCCACCATCCTGAATGAAAAGAAACTGGAATGGGGCTTTGACGGCGACATCATTGAGGCCCAGCTTGCCCACAAGGAGCAGAATACCGTTCGGGATGCGTACAACCATGCGTCATATCTGGATAAACGACGTGAATTGCTTCAGAGGTGGGCCGATTATCTCGACGAATTGCGAAATCAGGATACATCCAATTCACTGAAATAATTCAGTAAGCAAAACTTTCAAATTTATGGCGGGGCGTTGCGGCAGATCGGCTGTGATGCCTTGCCGTTTTTATCTGCGCCCCAAAATTGCTTGCCACAAAAATTTTTTCTGAAAATTTCACTTTTCCATGCACCTCTATCGAACTGTATCGGACTGCATCGAACCGCATCGTACCTCATCAACAATATGGATTAATTGAATAAATGTGCTATAGCACTCCGTAAAGACCATTACGATACGGAGGTAATGCTATGGCAACTCAAATACCCGCCACAGGTTTTCTCAGGCTTCACCAGATTCTGGAATTTTTCCCCATAAGCAAGAGCGCATGGTGGAAAGGCTGCTCCACAGGCCGCTATCCAAAGCCACTGAAGCTTGGCCCGCGCACGACCGTCTGGCGCGCTGAGGACATCAAGGCGTTCATTGAAAACGCCGGTCAGGAAGGAGAAGGCCATGAATGATCTTCTCCACACTTTCCATGATGTGCTTGGTCAGCATGGCCTTGTTCCTGAAGAAATTTTTGCTGACGGCAATCTTCACCGCTGCCCCACAGACGGTAAACCCCGCAAGCTGAACGGCGCGTATATCGCCCATCTGGACAAACCGGCCACCCTCTGGTGGTGCAACTGGGAAACTGATGACCAGGGCACGTTCTGCGCCGAATACAAGCAGACGCTTTCCGCGTCTGAACTTTCGGCGTGGCAGGAGCGCCAACAGTCCATACAGCGGCAACGCGAAGCGGAGTGCGCCAAACGCCATGCGGAAGCTGCCCAGCAGGCCAGGCAGGAATGGAATGTGGCAAGAACGTGCGACGCCAGCCATCCCTACTTGCGGCGCAAGGGCATTCCAGTTTTGGAAGGCATACGGCAGGCACGGGACGGTACTCTGCTTATCCCGGTTTTGGATGTCACAAACAATCTGCAAAGCCTGCAACGCATCTACCCTGATGGGAGCAAGCGTTTCCTCGTTGGCGGCAAGGTCTCAGACGGCAGGTTCATCATTCCGGGTCAGCCGGAAAAGCCCATTGCCGTTTGCGAAGGCTTTGCCACTGGCGCAAGCATCCATCTTGCCACTGGCTGGACTGTCCATGTGGCCTTTTCCGCAAGTAACCTTGCACCAGTTGCCAAGAGCGCAAAAGAACAGTTTCCAGACAGCTCAATCATCATTTGCGGCGACAATGACGAAGCTGGGCGCAAGAAAGGCGAGGAAGCGGCCAGAGTTGCAAATACACAGCTTGTGCTTCCCCAATTTATCAGCGGGAACGGCACTGATTTCAACGACCTTCATCAGAGTGAAGGCATTGAGGTAGTCCGCTCACAACTTGAATCAGCCCTGACCAGGCAGCATGGTCTTGTCGCTCTGGACATGAGCGAGTTCCTGTCCATGCAGATACCCGACCGGGGTTACCTTCTATCGCCCATTCTGCCGGTTCAGGGAATAGGCATCCTCTATGCTCCGCGAGGCGTGGGCAAGACCTTTGCCGCCCTCAGCGTGGCTGTGGCCGTCGCCTCCGGCGGCGCGATTTTCAACTGGCGCGCGCCCATGCCCAAAAAAACGCTCTATGTGGACGGGGAAATGCCGGCCACTTCCATGCAAAGCCGTTTGTCCTCCCTTGTGGGGGGTATGTCCATCCCGCCGCAGGCGCTGAAAAACCTTTCACTCATAACGCCGGACTTGCAGCCGTGCGCCATGCCGGATTTGTCCACGCCCAATGGGCAGGCCATGATTGAACCTCTCCTGAAAGGCGTGGACATGGTTGTACTGGACAATATCGCCACACTCTGCCGCACGGGCAAGGAAAACGAATCGCAGTCCTGGCAGGCCATGCAGGCGTGGCTTCTGGATCTGCGCCGCAGGGGCATCACCGTTCTCCTGATTCACCATGCCGGAAAGTCCGGCGACCAGCGTGGCACCAGCGCCAAAGAGGACATTATGGATACGGTCATCAGCCTCCGCAGGCCCAGGGAATACGCAATGGCCGAAGGCGCGCGGTTTGAGGTTCACCTGACCAAGGCCAGAGGCATTCTCGGCGATGACGCCAAGCCGTTTGAGGCCAACCTGATTACCGAGGGCAACGCCCTGCACTGGCAGGTTCGAGAAATTGAGGACGTGGAGCTGGAGGAGCTGAAAAGGCTGCTTGGCGAGGGCTACAGCATTCGCGACTGCGCCGAGGAAATGGGCAAATCGAAATCGGCTGTCCACAGACTGAAAAGAAAATTGGAAGGTCTTGATTGAGCCTATTTTCAGGTGTCCC
>OFGG01001919.1_pt1 | contig 12415 bp, 13 predicted proteins | sample 1521701 | NCBI WGS metagenome assembly OFGG01 (sample SAMEA3504081, study PRJEB24116) | mouse gut metagenome | biome: mouse gut; feature: mouse-associated habitat; material: faeces | place: Denmark | collected 2011
GAACCTACTGGGGTTCACGGGCTTCTTAAGCAGCGCAAACTTTTTACTCACAAGTAATAGAAAAGGAGCGTGATTTATGCAAAGGGTATTAATTGTATTGTCAGAGTATGGTTATTGGGGAGAGGAATTGATTGGCCCCAAGGAGACTCTGGAGAAAGCAGGCTATATTCTGGACTATGTGACACCTACCGGAAAGCGTCCGCATGCATTGCCGCCGAGTATGGATGCGTCCTATGTGGACCCGCCGCTTGGGAAACCCGTAGTATCAGAGGAAATGGCCGGAAAGGTAAAGGAGCTGGAAGAGTCTGACATCTTGGATCATCCGCTAAGCTTGAAAGAGCTGTTTCCGCTTGACAGACCATATATGTCGTATTCAAACTATTTGCGGTTATTTGAAGAGTATAACAGAAACATAGAAACGACTGCTGAATATTGTGAACGCTACGCAGCACTTGTGCTGGTAGGCGGCAGTGGACCGATTGTGGATATGGTCAACAACGTGCGGGTACATGACTTAATACAGATTTTTTATCATGCGGATAAAGCGATAGCAGCCGAATGTTATGGAGTAGCATGTCTGGCATTTGCAAGAGATTATTGGTTGCGTAAGAGCCTGATTTGGAGAAAACATGTGACGGGACATCCGTTGGAATATGATTATCTGGATGGTACAGGTTTCTTTGGTGTAAATTTCAATATGGGTCCGCCGCCATATCCGTTAGAGTTTATTTTGCGTGATGCTGTCGGGCCGAATGGGGAATTTCATGGGAATGTGGGAAAGACCATTTCGGCGATAGTGGATTATCCGTTTATTACAGGCCGGTCTACTGCGGATTCCTATAAAACAGGGGAACTCTTGGTGTCGGTGATGCGGGATGGTTTGAAACGATATGGATGGTAGACAGGAGACAGATATGGACAAAAGCTTAAAAGGGAAAAAGTTGCAGTAAGGGGCCCAGGTAGATTTTTTGACGCAATTATGGGGAAAGCCGGAAAGGGTATTAGTCAGTGATGTAGATAGTGAATACAAGGAGGACTAAAGATGTCTGATAATGATAACACGACAAGAAAGAGTTCGGATAAGAAGCCGGTTCCCTTCCGGATTGAACAGGAAACGGCCGAAAAGCTAAGGGCACTGTCAAAGGATTTCTCCAATCAGGATTCGGCATTTAATGCGCTGATTGCGGCATATGAGCGTGAGAACCTGATGATGGCGCAGCCACAGTTCAGCGAGGATATCCGCCAGTTTGAGGAATACCAGAGATTTTTAAGCGCGAAATACACCGATATGCTCAACGCCCTTGTTACAGCGGACGAGAGGGCAAGGACTGAGGTGCGGGAGCTTCTTGCGTCAAAGGATGTTACCATACAGGATCTGCAGTCCCAGCTGGAAAAGGCAAAGAGCAGCCGGGAAACATATGAAAAATTTTACCATGACAGTGTGGCAGAGAATGAGGCTGCCAAAAAAGAACTGGAAAAGGAGCAGCTTGTTTCCCAGGGACTCCGTTCTGAAATCAAGGAGAAGGAGGAACAGAATCAGTCCATTATTTCAGACAAGGACAGGCTGAATGACATTTTAAGCAAGGCGGTTAATGAAAAGACAAAGGAACTGGAAAAGCTGGCAGAGTATCTGCAAAGGCTGGAAAAGGACCGTCAGACGGAGCAGGCGCGGGCGGATATCCGGCGGGAGCTGGAGGCGGATGCTGCAAGGCAGCGTGAGAAGCATGAGGCGGAGATGGAGAGAATAAGGGAAAAATACGAGCAGGCACAAAGCAAGATACAGGAACTGATGGAAAGAGAAAATCGTGCAAAATGATATTTGGATAAGCGGTCCTTTCAAAAAAAAGGAAAACCTTCCGTACCAAGCCGTTATTGGGCAGAGGCGTTTGAAGCACACCAGCAGGAAACAACAAAGGCGATGGCAACGGATAAAGCGACAAAGAATATGCCTGTAAAGAACGGAAAAAGCCGATAGGGAAAAGTCCTCTTGAGTTAAACTTAGGTTTGATTCAGGGGGATTTTTTTGTTTTGATGGTCATTTTCTGCAAAAACGAGACACTTTCTGCAAGGCATATTTTCTTTTGTTTTAGTTTCTGCTATTTTTAAGAAGGTACAATAGATTGTTCTATATGGCATATTAAATATTGAGGAAAGGAGTAGTAAAAATAATTGTGAATATGTTTAGAGGGGGGTCTGTATCTAACAACAAAATGGTATTGAAATAGGAGGAATTGCAGTATGTTTAAGAAAATCAAAAAAGTAATAGCTTTTGCATTGGCTTTAACCATGTTAATGGGGATGGGTACAGTGGCGTTTGCAGCAGAGAGTGAAAGTGAAGTTCCGGAGCTGACAAAAGTTGACGGAATGACGGTGGCTATTGAGGAGGATAATGACGATGGGATCAGCCCTTTGTGGTGGTCTGGTGATGGTCCTGCTCCACAAGTAACCAAAATCGAACTTTATGATCATGGTTTGTTAGATAATGGAAACTATTGTGTCATCATTAAGGTTTATGGTTACGGAAGTGATACTACAACTTTTAACGGCAGAAGTATTTCGTGGTTTAAAAAGCAGCCGTTTATAATTTCAGGTAATGGTGCGGACGGTTTTTATTACTGGTATGATTGCGGAAAAATAACAGCACCTGGTAATTATACATTTGCCACAAAATTTAGATCTACCAATTTCCCATATGGTGAGAAATCCTTTTCATGTGTATTCAAAAAAAGTTAAGGCAGAAAATGGGCTGGCATATAGAGAAACTTTTAAGCTGATTGGAGGAACAGAAGTATGCACATTGGTTCTGGCCTAAATACTGTATCTTCATTGTACGGTCAACAAAAAGGCAATAATATTAAAGCCCCTGCATCTGCGGAAAAGACATTTCATGCGGCTGAAACACCAAAGGTATACCAGATATTCACAACAGAGAATATGTTGTGGACAGGAGGTAATGGTACAGGTCTTTCTTATTGCCTTAAATATGCTGATGAATCGACAGATGAAAATCCTGTGGTGTTAGCTAAAGGTGTAGATGAAAATGGAAAAGAATTTGAAAGAAAAATTTATATAAACGATGTTAATCCATCAAACGCTACAGTAGTTGAAATGCGTGCATTGGAAGCACACTACAAGGTGGAAAAGCAAGGTGGCTTTACGTCTTTGCCGCTTGAAGCTGGTAATATGGGACTTAATGACAGAAGGGATTTTATCTCAATGTTTAAAAAAAGCATAGAAGATCTAAAGAAATTAGGAAAGTTTGACTTATCGTTGCTTTGGATGAAAAGTATGGATACTTATCTTAATTTGACAAGTTCAAACAGTAAGTATAAATAAGGCTTGGTCACTTGAGCATAGGCGAAAAAGAAAACTTGGACTCCGTAGGAGAGAGCAGCTTGGTTCTTACTGACAGAAGAATCATATGATTTCTATGTTTATTTAGCGGGTAATAATTTTTAGGTTATTACCCGTTAAATTTTTAATATTGCATCTACATTGGGATAACCAGATAAAGATATTCTGTTTGGATGGTCATTTTCTGCAAAAACAGGTCACTTTCTGCAAGGCATATTGAAAATCATTTTTGGGATAGGTAATATGTTTATAGTGCATCGCTTGCTTTAAAATACATGTTCTGAACTATGATGTTTTACTTTAGAGATTTAATCTATGATGTAGTTTCAGGAGTGGTATTTTTACATACTATAGCAGTTGGATTTCACGAGTTCCTATGCAAAAAGAGTAAGGGATGCATAATAATGGAAAAGGGGGGAGATATATTCTTTGTGAACAAACTTGTTGGAACAAAATTTGATGTCATGTTAATTTGAAAGGAGATTTTAAGATGAAGAAGTTTAAAAGTTTAAAGGCACTGGTATTGAGTCTGATGTTATGCTTGGCAATGGGCACTACTGCGTTTGCAAGTGAAGTACCGATCACGGGGCAGATTACTCCTAATGCGAACAAGGCAGTAGAAGTAAATGAGAGCAGCGATCTTGTTGTAGAGCCGGCTTATGAAAGCGATGATGTAGTTGCTTTTGCGGATACTGTTCAATATGATGCAAATAGAACCATTACAAGAAGCAATTCCAGAAGTGGTGTGTTTAATGGAAATTATACTTATACCATTAATAACTCAAGTGTCACAAAACTGTGCTTACTTGTTTATATGCCTAATGAAAGTGGCACCGATTATCTTCAGGGATCAATTACTCTGAAAGGAAGTGATGGTTCCAGCGCAAAGGTACAGATTGCTAATTACGCCAACGATGCATATACATTGACATTTACAGGTGTCAGGACAGGTGTGAAATACCATTTTTATTATGAGTTATATTCCGTTGGCTCTTCACAGGTAGGCTATATTATGTCTGCTGCTTATGCGGAATAATATATACCTGAATATGTTGTATTGAACAACTATGACAGAATGGCGTCATAAATTGTACGTTGCGCTCTAAAATAATATGCTATGGAGCGCAGCGTACAATTATGAGCAATATTTAAAACAAATTGAAAAAGCGGGAGGCTTATAAATATGGTCAATATGATAAATACCTCTGTAAATAATAGCATTTATACAGGGAGAAGAACTAAAAATAACCAGACACAGGCTTTTCAGCAACAGGAAGTGTTGGAGAAACCAGACGTTGCTGAAGCTAATAAATATGCCGATGTTCAGGAAATATATGAGGCATTAAAATCAAATGTATCAACCAGAGGGTATGAACAGGGGCAGGATGAAATTGCTAAGAAAGATGTTCAAAACGATGAATCAGAAATGAGCAATAATTCTGGCGAAAAGATGACCGTGTATTATAAGGGGGTTCCTCTGAACGAGTGGGCATTAACAGATCCTAAATACACGGATCCAGAAACAGGTATCTCATGGTTTATCAGAGATGGGAAATATCCATATATGGTAGGTGAGGATGCAGAAAAGTTCTGGAAACTTTGTGAAGAATCCGGTGAGTTCGCACTAAAGAAATTGGGAGAAATGACGGGATTAATACAGCAATTAGATGACAATACAGTTGCATATGTGGGAGATAACGGAATCGCAGTTAAATCTAAAGACGGGAAAGAGATGTTTGTGGATACATCGGGCTTATCATATGATATTATCATGGATATGTTTAGAAATTTGCCTAGAAATGGCAATTTCTTTAGCAGTAAATACTGGTCAGATAATATCCAGAAGGCGCAGGCTCGGAGCTGATAGCTAAGTTATGCTGCAAAGAGTATTGTATGCTTGGACTCCGATAGGAGAGAGCAGTTTGATTTTGATTGACAGAAGAATCATATAGTTGCTTCATTTATTTGGCAGGCAATAATTTTCAGACTATTGCCTGCCAAATTTTTACGATGAACGGACACCCGATTGATTTTACATATTCCAGAACAATTCAGTCAAATGGGAATATATACTTCAACTTATTTCACGAAGAGGATCAAAATGTTGGTTTATTCCATTGCAGAAGATATTTGATATCCAGTTTGCTGAGGAGGATGTTATTGACCAACGGTTTGATTATTTGGATAACATTATTGACGCTATAATGCAAAAGGTTATGATAGCATAAAAGGATTTTAGCATACGAAAAGAATGGTTGAATATGATATTGAAAGCATGTATATTTTTATTGAAGGGAATAGGAGCAATATACCTATTCCCTTTGAGCTATTCTGCCAAAAATGTCTTAACTTTAGGTATTATTGATGGCGGCATACTATCTATGAATATTTCAGCGCAGGAACGTAGTTGAGCAATAGTATAAATTCGGTATCGCCGGCTTAATGTTTTGACATCTTTTCTTGAAAAAACTTCAAATAGATACCTGTCCTCCCAGGGTTGAAATGAAATGCCGTTCTCTATTAGGGCATGGTATATTTTCATGGTATCATTGTAATCCTTTTGGCATATCATATGCAAATTGTGCGTAGTCAGATTATTCAGCTCATCAAATGTAGTAATCCTATATCTATAAAGTCCTTCATAATGTATTGAATGAAAGGGCAATTCATAGGGTGCCAGGTTTTCTTTAATACTTTGTACAGAGTGTAATTCTATACCATAAGCCTTACATATTTCTTCCAGTTCCCGCATTGTCCGTTCTCCGAGATTACGCATACGGGCATGTTCTTCCTTAGAGCATAGTGATGGTTGGGATAAGTAAAAAATATAATTCCTTTCAAGAATGTGCAGAAGCCTTTGAGACATGGGCACGTCATAAATTGTTACTGCATTTTCCGGGGGAAGTAAATATCCGGCTGCATTAAGTTCCTGAATGATAGAGGCGATATAGTGGCGCTTAAATGGAAATTTTTGTGTTAAAGAAATATAGTCATGGCCTTCAAGATCCGAAACCTCTGTAAACCCCAGTTCATGGAGAATGTTCTTGGCATATTCTGAAATTTTTAAATCATCTATTTTTAAATCCATACATTCAACTCCTTTTCATTCTATTTTACTTGCTTTAATGACAGTTTAGCAATATATTAAGCAGAAAATGATAATATTTTGCAGAAAACAGACATTGACAATCTTTTTTTATCTGTCAGGTTAAAGTAGATATATTATGGCAGTGAAGATGTATTTTAGTAAAGATAATATTACCTTTTGCCGTTTTCTGTTATAAAAAAGCATAAAGTGGACTAAAATCAGTCCCCTATCAATAGCTTTATTAAATACAATACTCTAAAAAGGACTGAAATGGGTTCATGGGTATGGTGATAATATGGAGCAGAAAATAAAGCAGGATAAAATATTTATCGGGCAGAATATTAGGCGGATCAGAAAAAAAGAGGTATTCGGCAGACAGAAATGGTAGCGTTGATGCAGTTACAGAATGTATATGTAACCAGAGAAGCATTAGTCAAAATAGAAAGAGGTATACAACATATACAGGCATCACAGCTTAGAGCAATCCGAAATGTGTTAAAAACAACATATGATGAATTGTTGAAATAAGAATGACAGATCTGCGTGACCTGTCATTCTTATTAACATATTGTACATATCTATCCATTTGATAACAATTCTTTCATAGCCGCTGTAAACGAGTAAGAGGATGAAAGGGTTTCCTTTAGCTCACATTCACTACAGCCAGGCATTTGTGAAAGCATACTGATTTTATGCTTTTTCCATAGCAGGGTAGCATTTTTTTCAGGCAGAATCTCAAAAATGTACTTATCCTGCCAGCCGTCAAATACAATTCCATTTTCTTTCAAAATATAATAGGACTGCATGGTAAGGCTGTAATCTTCCTGGCATATACGGTATAGGTCATTTGCTGTCATATGTCTAAAATTATCTAAACAGGATATATTGTTTTGGAACAGCAAGGGGTAAATTTTTGAGGGCAACTGGTATTTATCAAAATATTCTTTGATAGATACTATGGATCGTAGTTTTATATTGTATTCCTGACAAATTTGTTCCAATTCTAAGATGGTCTTTTGCCCTAAGTTCCGGAAATGCAGAATATCTTCTTTGGGATAAGAAGCGAGCTGCGAAAGGTACATAACACCATTTCGCACAAGGGCGTTCTGCAATCGCTTAGACATTGGGACATCATAGATTGAGATTTCGTTACTGGGAGGCAACAGATAACCTAAAGCGTTCAATTCGTCAATCAGAGGTTCAATATTAAAATTCTTGGGAAATTTATTTATCAGGGTGATGTAGTTTTGTCCTGCAAGTTCTGAAACCATTGTCAAGCCTATACTCTTTAAGGCAGATTTAGAAGCGGCAGAAATGTTTAGGTCTTGAATCTTCATATCTATATCTTTGCTCCTTTATTCTTAGCGTTTGAAAATGGACACAAACCTAGTATAGCACTTTTTTTAAGAAAATAAAATGAGAATGGACTAAAACGGGTTCTAATCTGAAAATAAATATTGCTGATTTTATGCTTGTGTCAAATTCTGCATAATATGGTCGTTTTCTGCAATTTAGTTGACTAATGTGCTAAAGAAAAATAAAATAATAAAGGGGAATTATGGATTTTTACGTGTTATTTTCCTTACGATGAATGTAAGCAAAAAGGATTAATAAATTTAGTCATATGTGTCGAAATACAAAATGATGGGGTATAAAGAGTATCAGGGATAGACGGCTATCAATTAGCAAGGAAGGAGGAGACAAAGCAGGTGTTCAAAATTGCAATATGTGATGATGAAAATCTTTTTACAGAAGAACTAAAAGAACTGATCTCCGGCTACATGATGGAAAAAGATCTTATTTTTGAAATAGATACATATAACTCCGGGGAGGCACTGGTAGAATTAGGGGTTGGAGTAGTGCGCTATACGATCGTGTTTCTAGACATAAATATGGAGAGAATTGATGGCATTAAGACGGCTGAGATGATCAGAAAAGTAAGCCGGGAAGTATTCATAGTGTTCGTGACGGCATATGTGGATTATTCACTGGAAGGATACCGATTAGATGTTGTACGATATTTGTTAAAGGGTAATGCCAATTTTCAGAGCAATGTCAATGAATGTATGGATGCCATCATTGATAAGATGAATTATTCTGTGATAAAAAGGAAATTTGACTTTAAAGAGGGCAGAAAAGAAATAATGCTGGATAGACTATTGTATATCGAAAGTAATCTGCATAGACTTGAGTTTCATGTTATGGAGGACGATGAAACAGTCTATACCATGTATGAAATATTAAATGTGATGGACGATATGCTTTCGGAGAACGGCTTTATCAGGACACACCAGAGCTATCTTGTAAATGTAAAATGCATTGAAAATGTTGTCCGATATAAAGTGATATTGACAAACGGGGTTGAACTGCCCATACCAAAGGTAAGATATACGGAAGTCAAGAAAAAGTTTATAGCGTGTCTAGGAGAAGTGTAAATGTTTGAGTTAATGCAGAGTGTATTATTGGTATTTATTGAAATAATGTGTTGCAATATTTTTTATGAAACCTTTGGAAAAGCAAGGTATAAAGGGTGGATTAATGCAATTCAGTTTATATTGCTTCTTTGCAGTACATATATTCTGGTATATGTTTTTTCAAAACATTTTTTAATAAGACAGATTGCGGTTATTTTAAATTTTTCAGTATTTATGCTTTGGCATGTTAAAATCAGCATGAAAAAATCTTTTGTGTTAGCTATTTTATTTGATGCGCTGCTGCTTGCAATGGATTCTCTGGCTTTCTTGATTATGAGCTGGTTATCTTTAGATATGAAAATGTCAGAGCAGCAACATGCAATCGCTTCTGTATTGGGGTATCTGCTTGTAAAAGTGATACTGTTTTTCCTCATTCTTGTTATAAGGAAACGGTTTGCAAAAAAATCAATGGAAAGGATGTTAGATACAGAATGGTTAAGGTTTCTGTTTTTCCCTGTTTTTACCATAGCTGTGATTTCGGTAATGCTATCTGTTTCTGAATATGTACAGACAGTAGAACAGGCAAATTTGTTTGCTGTTATTGCGTTTGGAATGGTGGGCATGAATATTCTTGTATTTTATCTGATTAACGATATTATGGAAAGGGAAGTCAAGATGCATGAAAACAGGGTTTTTCAGATTCAGGCGAAAAACCAGTTGGAAATGTACAGGTCTATCTCTGAAAACTTTGATAATCAGAAAAGAAAGACACACGAATATAAAAACCAGATTTCATGCATAGAATCCTTACTGGATAAAAAGCAGTATTCCAAATTGGAGGAATATGTAAAAAAGATTTATGGTTCTTTGAATAATGAACCAGATGCCATTAACACCAATAATGTAATAGTAAATGCCATACTCAATACAAAGTACCAGGAGTCAAACGCAAAGGGAATTGTCTTTGTACTCAGGGTAAATGATCTTTCAGAGCTGAAAATGATAGACGAAGATGTGGTTACAATACTTGCTAACCTTTTGAACAATGCCATAGAAGCATGTGAGACATGTGGAGATAAAAAGGTAATTAAGTTTAAGTTTGTTAAAGAGAATGATATGATAATCATTGCGGTTAAAAACACATTTAATTATGATATTGTTTATGAGAATGGCGAGATAAAGTCTACGAAAATATCAAGCGAAGATGAACATGGCATAGGGATCAAGAATGTGATAAAGATCATTGATAAATATGGTGGATCATATGTCATTGAGGATAAGAATAAAGAATTTTATTTTTCAATTATTATCCCCGCATGAATGAAAAATTAATATTAGAGAAATAAAATTATTTAGTGCCGTTTTCTGCAACAAAATGTCCATTTTCTGCAAAGGGACTTGATTTTTCACATATATAATTCATACTGAATAACTAAGGAGGCATGTTTATGATAGAGAAGATGGCATTAAAGCTCGTCAATCAGATGGAGACGGAGAAGATAATAAGCAAATCAAGCTGTGAATATTACGAATACGCTTTAATAACTATGGTTGAAAATATTGTAACAGCTGGAACTATTTTGCTATTAGGGTTATTCTTTGAAAAATTCCTACATACCATTTGTTTTTGGACATTCTTTATTTCTTTAAGGAAACGGACAGGAGGTTTTCATGCAAATAAGTTCTGGCAGTGCTATTTAGGCACAGTCATAACATATATTGCGCTCATACAGGCTATACCTATGTTTTGTGGAACTCCGGCTGTCGTGTATGGAATGCTGTTTCTTGCAGTGATTTTAATCTGTGCAATGGGAACAATAAACCACCCCAATATGGATATGAATAAAAGCGAATTGCAGGAGTCTAAGAAAGCGGCAAGGCTGATTGTTGTAATGGAAATAATGATAATTGCTGTCTTGGTTTATCTGAAAGCTGATATTCTGTATATTGGTTACATGTCAGGCGCTATCATATTATGTGCATTCTTGATGTGTTTGGCAAAAATTATAAAACAGGAGGTATGAAAATGAAAGAAAACAGAAAAATCAAAAAAACTGCACTCAAGATAGTTGAGAGGATTGTCCGCAATGAAGCAAAAAGAGATATATGGGGAGATCCACCTCTTTGCATTGGGATTGGTCATCAGCCGAAAAGACCGAAACGGAAATAAGATTAATAATCAGTTTGGCAAATAATGATGGATTGAAACTTTAGAAAGCCTTTCAGAGTGGCGAGCAACACCTGAAAGGCTTTTTTGTGCCGTTTTCTGCAAAAACAGTCCATTTTCTGCAAGGGTAATTGACCTTTAACCATAATTTGCTATTATAAAAGCAGAAAAGTCTATAAAAATAATCAATTATAATGCAGGACTTGAAACAAAAGACGGTTAATCAAATTTTGTTGTTCAGGTATTGATTGATCCTGGTACAGGAAAATTGATAGATATAGTGCAGTTCAACTACTACTATGAATTAGAATCAGTGAAGGCACAGAAAAATATTATAAAGCATTTACGCATGGATTCTGATTTTGAGTCTAAGTTCCATAAAGAAGCTGAAATGATGTCGGAGGCAACAAAAGAAAAAGGTATAACAATGAGTATTCAGGGCAAGGCAGAGAACTATTTCAGTACATATGCAAAAATGTATGATGAAATTGTTTAGGGATATAAAGCCGGGACCAGAGAGATATACGTTTCTGAAAACGGCAAGTATAGAAAGCTGACAAAAGAGGAAGAGCTTTCTGCACTGGATAAGGCTTTCGGAAAAATTGCAGGGGATTTTGAGAAACGGGAAACAGTAAACCAGAATGCCCGCAACATAATAGAAGAGGAATTTAAAAAGTTTGCACATTATAGGAAGGCAAAAGCTGGCAGCACAACGACAGTTGCTGATAAAGAAACAAAAGCTGACAATACAACAACTACCGAAAAGGAAAGCAAAGAAACAACCAGTAATGTAATTGAGGGTATCAGTAAAAAGATGATTAACGCTGCTGATCTGTTCAAGGCGGGATATGGCAAGAGTGATTTAGCGACACTTTTGGCAGGGATTAAGATGTTTGGATAAGCAGATATAAATGTGTAATAAATTTTTTGCAGTCACATATACTGGAGATTTAAGGAGATATTTGCTCATGAAAAAATTAATTTCTTTTATTACATGTATTGCTATGTGTGTGATGTTTGCCATGCCAGTATCAGCGGCAGAGGTAGTATCAGAGGAAGAAACCATTACAATGACAGAGGAATCAGTTGCATCGGTATATTCTACGAATTATTTCAGGAAAATTACAACGAAGTTAAACTCTGTATATGGTAATCCTTCGAATACTTCAAAACTTTCGTCAGGTTCTATAAGTGGGACTAATCCTAAGATTACATCTGTAACAATTTATTCACGAGTAAGCTCAGGAAGTGATCCGTTTTATGTGTATGTGGAAGACCCAAAGGGAAATATAGGGGTAGCTGCAGTAAGTTCCAGTGGCACTATAACGACAGATGTATTTAATGAAACAGTTATAAATCCCCCAGCAGAGCTGGGGAGACTAACAGATGCCG
>OFGG01001921.1_pt1 | contig 12413 bp, 10 predicted proteins | sample 1521701 | NCBI WGS metagenome assembly OFGG01 (sample SAMEA3504081, study PRJEB24116) | mouse gut metagenome | biome: mouse gut; feature: mouse-associated habitat; material: faeces | place: Denmark | collected 2011
AGCGCAGTCGCCATCTCCGAGCATCCGTTTGCAGACGCGCCCGCAAGAACCCTGAACCGGAATACGGGTTTTTTGAAATGAAGCAGGCTCTTTTTCCGGCTGAAAACAAACAGGCCCGCCACTGCTGTCACAGAATATCCAAGTCCCGTCGCAACCGCCGCGCCGCTGATCCCCATGTCGAATACGGCAATAAACACATAGTCAAGCACCATATTCAGGACACCGCCTGTCACGGAACAGACCAGGGAAAGACCGGCCTTTTCACTCGCAATCATATAAAGCGTGAAATTATTCATAAGAAGGATCGGCACGGTAAATATCAGATACCGGCTTAAATATTCCACACAATACCCTTCCACATCCGCGGAAAGGTTCATGCCTGCAAAAATATGATCCATTGCCAGATACCCGACTGTGCACATGACAATCCCCGCAATGACATTCGCCAGAATCAGGAATGTAAAATCCTCCTTTGCCTCATCCGTTTTCTGCTCACCCATCTTTTTCATGATGACCGCGCTGCCGCCGGTGGCAAGCATGGTGGAGATTGCCGTGACGAGCTGGATAACGGGCGCCGTCAGATTGATTGCCGAGAGAGCGTCTGTCCCGATCAGGTTCGACACAAACAGTCCGTCAACCATCGTATAAAAAGACATAAATACCGTCATTGCAATCGTTGGCACGGCAAATTTCAGGATGTTTTTCAGTGTGACAGGCTTTTCATATACATTTGAGCTTTCCATAAATTTTTCCTCCGTTTTCCTTGTATTCGATTCCTGTATTTGATATCATAGACCATACAGTAACTGTACGGTCAATACAATTTTTAAATTATTTTATGAGGCAACCATGAATAAGAAAGACAAGCTTCTCACAATCGGCCAGTTTGCAGCCATGCACGGCATCAACAAAAAGACTCTGATGTGGTATGATGAGACCGGGCTGTTCAAACCGGCTGTCGTCAACCCCGAAAACGGATACCGTTACTATAATTACCACCAGAGCCCTGTCCTCGAAACCATCCTGCTGCTGCGGGAACTGGATGTGTCCGTCAGTGAAATACAGGACTTCATAAAAAAACGGTCCGCCGCCAGTTTAAAACGCCTTCTGGAAGAAAAGATCGTGGCACTTGACAGGCAGATTACCCACCTGCAGGCAGTCCGGACAACTTTATGTACGCATCAACAGAATATGGACACCCTGCTGACTATGGACTTATCGGAAATCAGTATCGTTGAAAAAGAGGAACACTGCCTGGTCACCGTGGATGTAGACCAGAATACCTCCTTTGAACAGGAAGTGGAACTGATTACCGCTGAGACCGAAAAATATCAGCTTGGACGCCTCCATAAAGCTTCCTATGGCTCCATGATCTCCGTTGACAGCCTGCAAAAAGGCAGCTTTAAAAATTATTCCAGACTTTTCATTGAAATCCCTTTCCTTCCCTATCAGGCCGGCCTGCACATCATGCCCAGCGGAAAATACCTGCGGGCTTTCCATAAAGGGGAATGGAGCGGAATCCCGGAGCGGTATCAGCAAATTCTTAAGTATGCAAAAGAACATAAACTGAATCTCCATGGATTTTCCTATGAAACGGGCATTAACGAAAATGTCATTGACCGGATTGAGGATTATATTGTGCAGATCGAAATCCCCGTTACCGGGTAAGCAGGACTATTATGTGATTCACCTGTTACAAACTGAAAAAATCCCCGGACACAATGTCCGGGGAAACGAAAGCGCGATTACCGCGCCGGCACCCTTAAAAGATTCTTCTCACCGCCAGCACCGGACGATACGTCACAGGGGACGTATATGTAATTCCTGTCCGTTCATTGCTTGCGTGAAGCAGCGTATTATTTCCCGCATATATCCCTACATGTCCGCTGTAGCAGACAATATCGCCGGGACGGATATCGGAGAGGCTTACCTCATATCCCGCGCCGCGCTGCGCCGCGGAGTTGCGCGGCAGACTGACGCCGAACGCCGCATAAACACTCATGACAAACCCGGAACAGTCCGCACCGTTTGTCAGGCTGGTCCCGCCGTACACATACGGATTTCCGACAAACTGTTTCGCATAATCCACCACGGCCTGTCCGTTGGAGGAACCTGCATGGGACGTCCCGCCGCCGGAACTGCCGGCACTTCCTCCCGCGCTTCCCGCATTTGCCGTGCCGGAGGCACTGCTTCTTCCGCCTGACCGTGAGGCAGACCGTTTCGCCCGCTCCTGCGCCTCTCTTGCCCGCCTCGACGCTTCCGCCGCAGCAGCCGCCGCACGGCGCTCAGCCTCTTCTCTTGCGAGACGCTCCCGCTCCTCCTCTTTCGATTCCGCGTGAATATATTCGGTGGAAAGCTTCACATAATCCGTAGAGATATATCCGTCCCCCTCCACCGTGGATACCTTCACCCAGCCGTCATGGGACTCATCCAGCACCACGAGGTCATCCCCCTCCGGCAGCATGGTAAGGATTTTTGCATCCGTGGTCGGCTCTTTTCTGACAAAAAGAGTCGTTGTTGTGACGGTCGCGTACCGCGTGCTGACCTCTTTCGCCAGCTGCTCATTGCCGACCTCCACGTACTCCGCCTTGACATACCCCTCCACGCTTCCGGAGTGAACGCGGTACCATCCGTCCTCCGTCACTTCCTTTACCGTGGCCGCGGAGTTGTTATAAAGCTTTCCCAGCACTTCGCTCTCTGTGTTCGGTTCGGATCTGACATTTACATAATTCCTGACCTGCGCAATCGCGATATCCGCATATTCTGAAACCGTCTCCGCCACTCCGTTTTCCGTTTCCGCCTCTTCCCCGGACTTTTTCTCCGGTTTTTCATCCGGATTCCCCGGAGTGCGGCCGTCAGAGTCTGTCCCGGCCGCCCCGCCGGATTTTCCTTCTGATACTTCTTCCTTTGAATCATTTTCGCCGTCCTGTCCGCCGGAACTCTCCTCCACTGACGGAATACCCTGGATTTTCTGCTGTGCTGCCTGCACTGTCGCCACTCCTGAACTCCCAAAGAGAATACAGCCTGCAAGTATCATGTGTAAAATCGCCATTCTTTTTCTCATCTGATCCACCCTCCGGTTTATGAAATGTCTGTTAAGTAATTGTTACGAATTTGTTTCATTTGTGTTATGTGGGTATTCTATCAGAGAAAAACAGCAAATTCTACAAGCAGATATTTCCATCGGCCCCGCGTATGCTCTCTCCCGGACGCAGTGCGGTCCGCGCGAAGCGTCTGCGGCACAGGACGCCGACTGCCGTGCTGCAAAAAAACAGGCTGCACGCCCGCGGAGTCTGTTTCTATGGTCCCCACGACGTACAGCCTGTTTTTAAAATGTAAATTTGTCTGCAAAATATGCTTCCAGTTCTTCTATCTTTACGCGCTCCTGCTCCATACTGTCGCGCTCGCGCACTGTCACCGCGCCGTCCGTCTCCGACTCAAAATCATAGGTGACGCAGAACGGCGTGCCAATCTCATCCTGCCTGCGGTAACGCTTTCCGATGTTTCCGCGTTCGTCATATTCGCAGTTGTATTTCTTAGAGAGCTGCGCGTATACTTTCTCCGCGCCTTCTTTCAGTTTCTTAGAGCTGCGTGAACACTTTTTCCGCTCCCGCGCCAAGCTTTTTCGAGAGCGGCAGAACACCGATCTTCACCGGAGCCAGCGCCGGGTGAAAGCGGAGCACTGTGCGCATATCCGGCTTTTCCTCCGTGCCCAGATTTTCCTCATCATAGGCCGCGCACAGAAATGCCAGCACCACGCGGTCCGCACCCAGGGACGGCTCAATGACATACGGCAGATAGCGCTCTCCCTTTTCATCGTCAAAATATGTAAGATCCTGCCCGGAAGTCTCCTGATGACGTCCCAGATCGTAGTCAGTGCGGTCGGCAATCCCCCAGAGTTCCCCCCAGCCGAACGGGAACAGGAACTCGATATCCGTCGTGCCCTTGCTGTAGAAAGACAGCTCCGCCGCGTCATGATCGCGGAGACGCATCTCTTCCTCCTTCATGCCAAGGCTTAACAGCCAGTCGCGGCAGAATCCTCTCCAGTACTGAAACCACTCAAGGTCGGTTCCCGGCTCGCAGAAGAATTCCAGCTCCATCTGCTCAAATTCCCTCGTGCGGAATGTAAAATTGCCTGGGGAAATCTCGTTGCGGAAGGACTTTCCGATCTGCCCGATACCAAACGGGATCTTTTTTCTTGAGGTGCGCTGCACATTTTTAAAATTGACAAAAATACCCTGCGCGGTCTCCGGACGCAGATAGATCGTATTCTTCGCGTCCTCGGTGACTCCCTGGAATGTCTTAAACATCAGGTTAAACTGCCGGATACCGGTAAAGTTGTGCTTTCCGCAGGTCGGACAGGGCACGTTATGCTCTGCAATAAATGCTTCCATCTCCTCCTGTGTGAATGCGTCCACGGATCCGCCTGTCTCTATCCCGTTTTCTTCTGCAAAGTCCTCGATCAGCTTATCCGCGCGGAAACGCTCATGGCATTCCTTACAGTCCATCAGCGGGTCGGAAAACCCGCCGAGATGACCGGAGGCCACCCAGGTCTGCGGGTTCATCAGAATCGCACAGTCCACCCCGACATTGTAAGGATTTTCCTGGATAAACTTCTGCCACCACGCCTTTTTCACATTATTCTTCAGTTCCACGCCGAGATTGCCATAATCCCAGGTATTTGCGAGACCACCGTAGATTTCGGAGCCCGGATACACAAATCCCCTCGATTTTGCAAGCGCTATGATTTTGTCCATTGATTTTTCCATATAAAAACTCCTCGTCTCTATTTATAGATAATAAATGTATACACCTCTGTCTCAAATGAGCCGTCGTCCTCCGCAGCCGCCCCGCTCCCCGAAGTCATATCCTGCTGCTTCGCTCCGTCTTCCGTGGACATTCCATATCCGGATATTCCATCCCCGTACTCAGTGGCCCCGACCGATCCTTCTGCCGGATATTCCGTCCCGCCGACGGACTCTGTCCCGGAACCGTACAGGCTGTTATCTGCATCGCCGGCCGCATTCCCCGTGCCGTTGTCCAGATAATACCCCTCCCGGATGGATACCGTATCCGTCCCTGTCAGCTTCACATTCTCACAGGAAACATAGCGGATCTCTCCCTCGATCTTCACATCCGTATTGGCGCGGATAATCACCACTTTTAAATCTTCTTCCCCGTAGATCTCCTGCTTTGTGGCGGCTCCGGTGACTTTTCCGGCTTCCACTTTCGCAAAGTCGCCGTCATAGGCATAGCCGTCCGCCAGGGACGTCACCACACGCTCCTGATACAGCTCAATACCGTTAAATCCCGCATAATCCGCCGCTGTTTTGTACGTCATCTGCATTCTGGCAGTGCCGTCCTCGACCGTGATTTTGTCAAGCGTGACCGTTCCCTTACCGTGCTCCGCCGTGTAGGCGTCCACGGCCTCCTTCACAAACTCTTCCAGTTCCGTCTCGTCATAATATGCGTGCCCCAGTTCCTCCACATCAAGGGAAACGACAGTGCCCTTTTTGTCCACGTACACCACACTCGTCTCTGATTCAAGCGTGGTCCCGCAGCCTCCGGCCATTCCCACCGCCAGCAAAAGTATGACAGCTGCACACCATAATCGTTTCATAAATTCACTCTCCATTCTTTTTCCAAAACCTGTCTTATTATACTATTTTCAAAGTACGATTTCAACCTGTAAAATCGCCCGTATCGGAGAGTATTTTTAAAGACTGAAACGAATGCCCGAGATAAACGGCCAGATATTCTTTCAGAATCTGCATCAGCACGGAAAGCACGGAATCACTGACCGCAAACGTATAAAGCTTTTCAACCGGCACGGAGAGGATATACTGCATCGTGTAGAGAGCCGATTCCTCCAGTCTGTAAGTTCCGGCGGCCGGGCTTTCCTTCCCGCATTCGGCGCACAGTACCCCGGCGTGTCTGACGGAAAACAAAGCAGGATTCTCCCTGCTTCCGCACCGCGCGCAGGCGAAAACTCCCGGCCCTGTTCCGTTGACCGCCATGCTTCTGAGCTCAAAAATCACGCGCACCAGGCGGTTGTCAAAAGAAGGGCTGCCCAGCGCTTTCAGAGACTGGTAGAGCAGCTTTAACATCTCCCGCTCGTCGTTGTTTTCCTGACAGCAGTAATCCGCAAATTCAAGGAAATAGAATCCGTAGTATGTAGCCTCGTAATCCGCCGTGAGCTCCCGGAAATAGTTCTGAATGGACGCCTTCGCCACTGTATAGGAACTCCTGCCCTCGAACAGCTCAAATTCACCGAAGGAAAAAGGACTGGCCGCCGCCAGGAGCTGGCTGTTCTGCCTCCTGGCCCCCCTTGCAAATGCCGTGATCTTTCCTCTTTCCGTGGTCAGAAGCGTGATCCTCCTGTCATAATCCCCGGCCGGCATCCATTTTAAGACCATCCCCGTCACCGTAACATTCTGTCCCATCCGGTCTCTCTTTCCGCCCTCCGCCGTCCGCCGCGGAGCGCACATTCTCTGTCTCTGTCCTCTTAAAGTTCAGATAATCGGTCACTTTTCCTGTTACTTCAAATTCCCTCCAGGCTTCATCCATCAGCACACCCTCCTCTTCTGTTCTTTAGGTTTACCGCATGGCTGTGCTTCTATACTGGAAAAAAACTGGAAGAGCGTTCCACAGCTTAAAGGCTGTTTTTGTTGTAACCGAAATTCCGCATCTGGGTGTCGCTGTCCCTCCAGTCTTTTCTCACCTTCACCCAGAGCCTCAGATTCACCTTCACGTCCAGAAGGCGCTCAATCTCGAAGCGGGCGTTCGTCCCGATTTTTTTGAGCATCGCGCCGCCTTTTCCGATTATAATCCCCTTGTGGGAGTCCCTTTCGCAGACAATTGTCGCATCTATGTCCATCAGGTCCCGGCCCCGGCGCTCCTTCATCTGGTCGATGCAGACCGCGATACCGTGCGGCACCTCATCATCCAGGGCATGCAGCGCCTTTTCCCGGATCAGCTCCGCCACAATAGCGCGCTCCGGCTGATCCGTCACGACATCCTCGTCATAAAACATCGGTCCGTACGGCAGATAGCGGAAGATTACATCCGGCACGATGTCCATATTATGGCCGCGCAGAGCCGAGACCGGAATAATTTCTGCAAAATCAAAGACCTTCCGGTAGGTATCTATATATTCCGGCACTTTTTCCCTCGCAACGGTATCCACCTTGTTGATCATCAGGATCACCGGTGTCTTCGCCCGTTTCAGCTGTTCTATAATGTGGCGTTCACCCGCACCGATAAAATTGGACGGCTCCACCAGCCACAGTATCACATCCACCTCTTTTAAAGTATGCTCCGCAATGCTTACCATGTATTCCCCGAGCTTATTTTTTGCCCGGTGAATTCCCGGGGTGTCCAGAAATACAATCTGGCCCCGGTCCGGATCCGTGTATACGGTCTGAATCCGGTTTCTCGTCGTCTGCGGTTTGTTGGATGTGATCGCAATCTTCTGGCCGATCAGCTGATTCATCAGAGTCGATTTTCCCACATTCGGCCTGCCAATGATAGTCACAAATCCCGACTTCAGGCAGTCCGTCCTCTCCATACTTTCTTCCATACAAATCCTCCCTTTTTACTTCACCGGCGCATCCTGGCAGAGATTCTCCAGTTTCATGAACAGTTCTTCCTCCGCCCGCAGCGCACTCTCATTTCCGATTACACACAGACACCCGTCTGAAAGTACCGAGCGGATGAGATCCGCAAGCCCGCGGATATCCTCCCTGGTCGCCCCGGTGATCTGGTCGCGCTCTTTCTGGATATCCTCCGATGTAATTCCCTGCAGATACGCCGTCATGGAGCGCGCTCCCTTCGCACTCGGATTCAGCGGCGTATCCAGGTCGCTGATCGTTCCGATAATATACTTTGTCATATCCCGCTCATCCGCCTCAAACTGTGCCAGATATTCAGGAATCCCCTCAAAGACCCGGTTCGTTGCGCCGAGGTTCGGGTCGCGGTAGGACACAAAAAAAGTATCCCCGTTGCGCATATAACTGTTCATACAGCCGTAGGCTCCCCCCATCACACGCACATTCAGCCACAGATAATCATACCCCATGATCACCTTCAGAATCTTAAGCGCCCCGTGGTACGCATAGCCGTGCGCCGCAAAATTTCCGGCACGCGCGACATACTGCACCTGGGATGCATCCAGAAATCCCTCGTTCTTTTTCTGCAGCTCAAACTCCGGCATCACGCGCTCCGGGTTCCCTCCCTCCGGCACGGGAAGCTCCCGCCTGAGGGCAAGGACTTCATCCCTGACAGCCGCATAGTCCTTCTCCTCACAGGTAATGCTCACCAGCAGACGGTCCGCGGTAAAGATCCGCCTCATCATCCCTGCGAGTTTTGACGCAAGCTCCGCTTTTTTCTCCTCAAAATGCGCCTCATATTCCTCCAGCATCCGGAAACAGCCGATTCCGCTGACCGCATCCTGATAATACGCCGCGCGCGAAAGATAGGACAGCGCTCTCGTGGACGCAACAGAGTGCCCGGAGGAGCTTAATGCGGTCTCCAGCCTTGATTTCTGCTGCGCCACAATCTCATACAGCCTTTTTTCATCGGATACATCCGAAGTCAGCAGAATCCCGCGGATCAGCCGCATCGCCTCCGGCAGACGGTCCGAGAGCACTTTTGTCCGCACCTCATAGACAAATTTAAGCGAGTCTCCGGCCCCGTCCTCCTTTCCATAACAAGGATAAATTCCGACGCTGCTTCCGATGCCTCCTGTATGAATATTAATCTCATTGGCAAGGTCGGCATACCGGTAATCAGCCGTGTCCACATAGCCGAGCACCGATTTTAACAGCCCCAGATACGGCAGCTCCTCCGGGCGAATATCACGGATGTCAAACAGGAGCGTCAGATAATCAATACCACCCGAAAACATTCCGTGATGGACGAACGTAGTCCCGTCCTCATCCCTCACATGGTTGCAGAGCGGCGCCGCCTCCGTCCGGATATCCTCCCGCTTTAACACGGGAATTTTTTCCAGATCCTCCTTCGGGGACGGCGTATCCTGATATTCCTTGAGCGCCTCTGTCCTCTCCTTCGGGGACGGCTCCTCCTGGTAAGCCTTAAGGCGTTTCGTGTCCGCGACCAGCTGCGCGATCTCATCTTCCGTAAGACTCTCCCTGTATAAGGCAAGCTTTTTCTCCAGCGCCGCCTCCCGTTCCGCAGAAAGCCCGCGCTGCGGCTCAACCGTTATGACGGAAGCATGCGGATTATCCAGCAGGTATTCTTCAATCAGTTTTTCGAAATAATCTCCCTGCACCGCCTCCCGCAGAAAACGGTAGGTTTCGATCGCTTCCAGATGCATAAACGGCTGCATGTCGTCGTGAAGCCAGCTGTCCAGACACTGGATACCGTATAAAAGCCCCTTCGGAAACTGCCCGTAGTCAGCCTCCCGGAAACGGAATTCCGAGCTGTTGATCCCCGCCAGCAATGCTTTTTTATTGATACCGTTTTTTACCTGCTGCGCCAGAACCTCCCGGATGACGGAGAGAAAACGGTCCTTCTCCGAGATCTCCGTGTTGCGCGCGATAATGGAAAAAAACGGCTGCCGCACGCTGCTGTCATAGCCTCCCACAATATCCTTGCCGATTCCCGCATCGAGCAGCGCCTGCTTCAGCGGCGCCCCGGGAGCGTTGAGCAGCGCGTAATCCAGAACATCGAACGCCTGATAGAGCGTCTTATCGAGCACGCTCCCGGTCACCATGTTCCAGGAGAGGTAAGCGCGCGCCTCCGTGCTCTCCCCCGAGGCAACCGGATATTTCCGGTGAAGCTCCACCGGCGCGTCAAACGCCTTCTGAATCCGGATCTCGGTGCGGGTATCCACGGAACTGGTAGCTTCATCCAGGATCAGAATTTTACTAGCAAAAAGAGTTACATTAAAATACTCCTCATCCATCCACTGCAGTTTTTCGGCGATATCCATATCCCCGTAGAGATAAATATAAGAATTGGTGGGATGATAATATTTCCGGTGAAAATCCAGATATTCCTCATAGTCAAGCTCCGGAATATGCTCAGGATCCCCGCCCGACTCATTGCGGTAGCACGTGTCCGGAAACAGGGAACCCAGAATCTCCCGCTGAAGCACATCGTCCGGGGAGGAAAACGCCCCTTTCATCTCATTGTACACCACACCGTTGATCGTAACCGGGGCGTCCCCGCTCTCCATCTCATAGTGCCACCCCTCCTGCCGGAAGATTTCTTCATATTTATATATATTCGGATGAAATACCGCGTCCATATACACGCTCATCAGATTCTGGAAATCCTTCCGGTTGCAGCTCGCCACCGGATAAATCGTCTTGTCCGGATAAGTGATGGCATTCAGAAAGGTGTTTAACGACCCCTTCACCAGCTCCACAAACGGATCTTTGACCGGATATTTTTCGGAGCCGCAGAGCACCGTGTGCTCGATAATATGCGGCACGCCGGTGGAGTTCTCCGGCGGAGTCCTGAAACCGATATAAAACACCTTATTCTCGTCATCATTGGAAATCGCGGTGATCCGCGCTCCGCTTTTTCTGTGCCGGAGCACATATCCCACGGAATTAATATCGGGAAGTCCGCGCTCCATCAGAACCTCATATGCTGTTAATTCTGAAAGCTTCATAATTGAATTTTCCTTTCTCGCTCTTGTTCAATGTCTTTCATTATAACAGCTTTTCCCAATATGAAAAGGAGTAAACGTATTTTTTCCTGTTGTATGATACTGCCGGCTGAAGCTTTCACAACACTTGCAATCAAAGCACCTCTCCTGTATAATAAAAAACAATGAATATTGCGTCATGGAGGCAGCTATGGAAAACGGGCACATCAGACAGATTTTATCAGACATCGAAAACGGAATCATATCCGCCGGCGAGGGTTATAACCGGCTGAAGCTGGCCCCGTTTGAGGATCTCGGCTACGCGAAGGTGGATCATCACCGTCCGGTGCGCCAAGGGGCCCCGGAAGTCATCTACGGCGCCTCCAAGACCAGTGAACAGATCGAGGGCATCCTTAACAGCCTTCTCTCCCACTGTCCGGAAAATATCCTGATCACGCGCCTTTCCGAAGAATCCGCACAATACCTCTCCACGCGTTTTGAACTGTTCTACGACGCTTCCTCCCGGATCGGTATTGTCAACCGCAGAGCACATCTTTCCGCCGACGGCACGATCGTTGTCGCCACCGGCGGGACAAGCGATATCCCAGTGGCGGAGGAAGCGGCCCTGACCGCAGAGACGCTCGGCAACCGCGTTGTCCGGCTCTATGATGTGGGCGTCGCAGGACTTCACCGTCTGCTTGCCAGTATGGAGGTGCTCGCCACCGCCCGCGTCATCGTGGCCGTGGCGGGAATGGAAGGAGCCCTGGCGAGCGGGATCGGCGGGCTGACGGACTGCCCCGTCATCGGGGTTCCCACAAGCGTGGGATACGGCGCAGGTTTTCAGGGACTATCCGCCCTGCTTTCCATGCTCAATTCCTGTGCCAGCGGCGTCTCCGTCGTAAATATCGACAACGGCTTCGGTGCAGGCTACCTTGCCAGCATGATCAACCATATCGGAGGGACAAAATCAAAATGAAAACACTTTTTCTTGAATGCAATATGGGTGCTGCGGGGGACATGCTTATGGGCGCCCTTTACGAAATCTGCGACCAGAAGGAACTGTTTCTTGCCACAATGAACGACGTGTTCGCGCCTTTTCAGGTCTCCGTGGAGGCGGAAGCAGCCGAAAAATGCGGGATCGGCGGAACCCGCATGCGCGTGCGCGTTCACGGTGAAGAGGAGGCCGCTCCGCCGCAGGCGGCCCACACCGTGCGTTCCTTAACTCTGCACGACAGCATCAAAAACGCCTCCCCGAAAAGCAGGATACAGACGGACGACGCATGGGCAGGCCTTCCGGACGAACCGGACGGACACATGCCGCAGGAACTTCCGGACGGATACACATCCGGTGAATACGGCGGAATCCCGGACGGATACGGGACAGGCGCGACGGGTATGCAAAACGACCGCCAGACACAGGCCATGCAGGACATGGACGAATATGACGGGCGCACAGACGGAGGACACGCGCACTCACACGACGGAGCCATACATACACATGAAGGGCCGGACAGCACACATGCACACGGCGACGGGCATGCGCACGGCGGACACGCACATGGAAATCACGTGCACAGCAAACACGGCGCGCATGTTCACACCGATTATCCATCGGTCTGCAGCCGGATTTCCTCTCTCCCTCTGCCGGATCCCGTAAAAGAGGCCGCCTCGGCAGTCTATACGATTCTGGGTGAATCGGAAGCGAAAGTACACGGAACCACGCTGGAGCAGATTCATTTTCATGAGGTGGGAACCCTGGACGCCCTGGCCGACATTGTGGGGTGCGCACTGCTGATCC
>OFGG01001922.1_pt1 | contig 12400 bp, 11 predicted proteins | sample 1521701 | NCBI WGS metagenome assembly OFGG01 (sample SAMEA3504081, study PRJEB24116) | mouse gut metagenome | biome: mouse gut; feature: mouse-associated habitat; material: faeces | place: Denmark | collected 2011
CAGCTGGATAGAGCACTTGGCTACGGACCAAGGTGTCGGGGGTTCGAATCCTCTCGCGCACGTAGGAAGAGTCCCTGAAAGTTCAGATTTTCAGGGACTCTTATTATATGTGCGCTTTTAGACCACAGCCAGGGGGTGAGCCGGGTTGCTTTCTGTGAAAATGCCGGATTGCCGTCAGAGAAGTGGGTTTCCTGGTTGTTTGCGGAGTATACGGGTACAGGTTTTTTATATCGTGAGCCGGATAATAGCTTGAAGTTCCCTGAGGGGTGAAGTACAATAGAGGGAAACGGAGGAAGAGAGATGCTGACAGGGAAAACAGTGCTTTTGGGAGTCACAGGCGGAATAGCTGCCTACAAGATGCCCAATGTGGCAAGGATGTTAAAAAAAATGCATGCGAATGTTCATGTGCTGATGACGCAGAATGCGGCAAATTTTATTACGGCGACAACATTCGAGACGCTGACAGGGAATAAATGCGTGATAGATACATTTGACCGGAATTTTGAATTTTCAGTGGAACATGTCGCGCTGGCAAAACAGGCAGATCTGGTTCTGATTGCGCCGGCAACCGCGAATGTGATCGGAAAGATAGCGAACGGTATAGCGGATGATATGCTGACGACGACAGTGATGGCATGTACGTGTCCGGTGCTGGTGTCACCCGCGATGAATCACAATATGTATCACAATTCCATAGTGCAGGAGAATCTGGACAGGTTAAGGCGCCATGGATACGGAATCATTGATCCGGCGAGTGGAATGCTGGCAAACGGGGATACCGGTGATGGGAGAATGCCGGATGAGGCGCTTCTGACGGAATATGTGCTGCGTGAACTTGCATTTCCCAAGGATATGAAAGGGCTTAAGGTACTTGTGACCGCGGGGCCGACACAGGAGGCGGTCGATCCGGTCCGTTTTCTGACGAATCACTCTACGGGAAAAATGGGGTATGCAGTGGCGAAAATAGCGATGTACCGCGGAGCTTTTGTGACGCTGGTCAGCGGTCCGGTCGCGCTCGCGCCGCCGCTGTCTGTAGAGTTTGTACCGGTTATCTCTGCAAGGGAGATGTATGAAGCGGTTCTTGACAGAGCGAAAGATCAGGATGTGATTATAAAGGCTGCTGCAGTGGCGGATTACAGGCCGGCGAATGTGGCAACGGAAAAGATAAAAAAATCAGGCGGCAATGCAGAACTTAAGCTGGAGCGGACAGATGATATTCTGGCAGAGCTTGGAAAAAAGAAAGGGAAAGCTGTCCTGTGCGGATTTTCGATGGAGACAGAGAATATGCTTGCCTGTGCGCGGGAAAAACTAGTCAGGAAGAATCTGGATCTGATTGCGGCCAATAATCTGAAGCAGGAAGGCGCCGGTTTTGGCACGGACACGAATGTGCTCACCCTGATTTCGGAGGAGGGAGAGAAACAGCTTGCGCGCATGAGCAAAGAGGAGGCTGCCTGCTGCCTGCTGGATGAGCTGATGAGGCTCAGAAATAAAACGCAGCGATGACAGGACGTCTGGGAAAGAAGGGTAAGAGAGGAATGAAGTATGAATAATATGACAACCGTGAAGGTGCAGAAAAATCAGATCATTGCAAAGCAGAAGGATAAAGTCAGAAAGTGGTTTATCATCCTCGAAGGAGCTGTTGTGCAGCGCAATTCTTATGCGAGGATTGTGCTTGGGAAGGATGCGGTCATCGGAATTTCAGAGGGGGACTGGTATCTCTGTGATTATATTGCGGGAAGAGATTCGGTGCTTGCTGTTTTTCCATACCGGTCTGCGGAGGATCTGAAGAATGCCATCCAGGGGCAGGCGAGTATGCGCGGGGTGCTGCTGCGGGCAGCTTTAAATCAGCGCCAGCTCCTCCTGAAAACCTATGCAGGATATTACAATCTGGCACGCCAGTTTCACTCTTTTGTGGAGAACCAGTACAATGAATATACAAATCTTTCAGGGAAATACCGCCTGGAAGGACAGAGTTTTCCACGTATTGACAGCTTTAAGCCGCTGGAAATGGTACACCGGGCGGAAAAATGGGAAGTCAATAACAGCGCCAGCCTGATGCAGGGATACCTGGAGGAGTATCTTCAGCTGATGCAGAAGGATGACAGTCTCTGTATCGGCGCTATTATGGAGACATCTTTTCAGACGAGGAGAGTAACACAGGGGATTATCGAGATGGTGGATTATCTCCGGTATAATCAGGATATCCTGCTGGCAGAGTCCGGTGAGGATCTGTTTCATCTGTGTTTTGACCTTCTGCTTGCAGCTGAGCAGAAGAATTATGACCCGAAGCCGGTGAGGGACGGCCTGGATAAAATGGTGGATGCCATCCGGAAACTGAATATTTACGGTGAGAAGCTGGTGAGTGAACGTGTTCTTGAGTATCAGAATCATGAGTACACGCCGTCGCCGAATGGATATGTCACGCCGGAAGAGGTGGACATCTGGAATGAAGAGGCGGCGAACAAGACCATAAAGAATAGTCTGGAGCAGATTCTGGCTTTTGCGGGTCTGAAAGAAAAAGAGGCCGCGGAGGTTGGCGGGCTGCTTGAAAATTACCGCAATCTGCCCGATTTTCTCTCAACAGACGGGGAGGCGCATCAGCTTCGCAGGAAGCTGACGCAGATTTTTTACGAGCTGTATCAGAAGATATTTATGCGCGTGATGAAAGAGGGAAAAGAGCCGGAGCTGGTGGTGCAGATGTTTCTGAACTTCGGGTATCTGGATCCACAGCTCGCAGGGGAGGAGAACGCCAGCGCACTTTACGAGCTGACATCACATCTGGATGTATGCAGTACTGACCGCGTGTATACCATTTTCGGATGGCTAAAGAGTATATACGAGGGCAGAAACGAGCCTTCCCGAAATGAGTTTGACCTGGATTATCCGGGGTATCTGGCGGAGATGAAAAAGAACGGGGATCTGACGGCCGATCAGGTGAAAGCGTATATGGACAGCCGTGAGATGAAGGCAAAATTTGAGATGCAGAATATGTTTATGTCGGGAAACCGTGCAACTTACGGGAAGTTTTCCACATTCTGTCCGATTTTGTGCGAATATGACCTGATCAACTCGATTGACAAGATGCTTGTGACCGCGCAGCGGCTGGACGCAGCGCTGGACGGCATCCGTCAGATTGATTATTCTGTATTTTACCGGGAGACAATGTTTTCGGATCCGGATAAGGGGATTAACCGCGAGATGCTGATGAACGAGGTGCTGCCGGATATTATTCTTATGCCGAATGCAGGCACGCGGGCCATGATGTGGCAGGAGACGGCGGGGATCAGGAGAGATACCTCCGCAAGGTTTATGTTTCCGATTTTTACGGCGGTCGATGTTGACGATATGATGGTGGAGACAGTCGGAAGGTTCCGCTGGGAGATCTGCCGGAAGATTCAGGGGGTTCACTGGAATGATATCCGGGATAAGTCCCTGACTTCAGAATATTGCGATTATATCCAGTTTTACAAGAAAAACAGTGAACTTTCCCCGGATGCAAAGGATAAGGTCAAGACGGCGCTGCAGAGGGGCAGAAATAATTACCGCGAAGTGTTTGTCAAGGATTATGAGGGCTGGATTAAGTTTGAGTCAAAGGGGAGCTTCCGCCTGAACAAAGTTGCCCGCCAGATTCTGGTCACATATTGTCCGTTTACGAAGCCCATCCGCGAGGAGCTCAAGGCGAACCCGATGTACCAGAATGCGATTCAGCGCTATGAGCTGCAGAATGCGAAAAAAGCGCAGCGGATAGCGGGAGTTTATGATAAATATCAGAAGGCAGGCGGAAAAATTACAAAAGAGCTTCAGGATAATCTGGATTTTTACGATATGTAAATTTTCACAATTAAATTCGCAAACAGGAGTGGAGAGTATAAAATAATTAGTGAACAATGGGTGCGCATGAAACGTATGGTGTATCTGCAGGGAAAATGCAATTAGAAATACAGAAAGAAATAATTGCAGATATTTTCCCGGTCAGCCTGTATATTTTTCTCCGGAATGTCAGATAATAAGCTTGCATTAGCAAATAAGTATTTTTCGGCGCCTGCACGGCGTCAGAATGGAGGAAAAAATGGCGAAGAACGCAGATGCACAGAACAACGGCTCTAACTGCAGAAACAGCTATGAGAACAGCACAGGGACGAACAGCAACGGCCAGAACAGCGCAGGAATGAACAGCAACGGCCAGAACAGCACAGGGACGAACAGCAACGGTCAGAACAGCTCTAAGAATAAGTCTTCCAATAAGACTTCCAGCAAGGCTTCCAATGCGTCCGGTCAGAACTATTCCGGTTCCAACAGCTACGGCCAGTAAAACCTGCACCCGCGCGGGGCAGACCGCATAAGATGTAAAAAGATAAAAAAAACAGATTACAAAGGGGTCCTTTGTAATCTGTTTTTTAATTATAGAAGGGGTCAGGAAAGAGAAGATGGCTTTTTATACGATTCATCCCAGGGAAATAGAGGCTGTGATCAGAGACACGCATGCGATAGTAATTGATGTCCGGGAACCGGACGAATACAGGGAATATCATTACCGGAACGCGGTCAGCTGCCCGTATGAGGAAATGGATTGCTGGATGCACCGGCTTCCGCGCAACAGAGCGCTGATTCTGTACTGTGATTATGGCAGCACGAGCCTGCTGGCGGCAAGGAGCCTTGGAAGAGAGGGTATGACTGTGTACACGGTGATTGGCGGAATTCACGCCATGAGGGAGTATCTGCGCAATAAGAGTTGACAGAAAAAAATAGAACGGATAATATAATATTCGGGAACGATACAGGAAACAAAGGAGAGCAGATGAAAAGATTAGAGCTGGTGTCTCCCTGCCATTTTGGCACGGAGGCAGTTTTGAAAAAAGAGATTTACGATCTTGGATATGAGATTACACAGGTAGAGGATGGAAGGGTATCCTTTGCCGGAGATGCGGAGGCAGTCTGCCGTGCAAATATTTTTCTGCGCACGGCGGAGCGTGTTCTGATTCAGGTGGGCAGATTCCGGGCAGTGACATTTGAGGAGCTGTTTGACGGGATAAAGAGTCTTCCCTGGGAGGAATACATACCGGAGAACGGAAAGTTCTGGGTAAAAAAAGCTTCCACAGTCAAAAGCAGACTTTTCAGCCCGTCAGATATCCAGTCAGTTGCGAAGAAGGCGATGGTGGAGCGGCTGAAAAAGCATTATGGGCGGGAATGGTTTGCGGAGGACGGTGCGCCGTATCCGGTCCGCATTTTTCTGATGAAGGATGAGGTGATGGTCACGCTCGATACGTCCGGGGATTCTCTCCACAAGCGCGGATACCGCACGCTGACGGGCAGGGCGCCGCTGACGGAGACGCTGGCGGCGGCACTGCTGCTTCTGACGCCCTGGCGGCCGGATCGGATTCTGGTGGATCCGATGTGTGGCAGCGGGACATTTCCAATTGAGGCGGCGATGATCGCCGCAGGAATTGCTCCGGGGATGAAGCGGGAGTTTACGGCGCAGAAGTGGACAAACTTTATAGACGGAGGGCTCTGGGAGGAATGTGTCGCAGAGGCACAGGAGCAGATGAATCCTGATGTGAAGGTGGACATTCAGGGATATGATATGGATAGTGAGGCAGTCCGTGCTGCGCGGGAGAATGCACGCCGTGCGGGAGTGGAGCACCTGATTCATTTTCAGCAGCGCCCGCTCGCGGAGCTTTCACATCCAAAGAAATACGGGTTTCTGATTCTGAACCCGCCTTACGGGGAGAGACTTTCGGATCAGAAGGACCTTCCGGAGCTTTACGGGCAGATCGGCGAGGTATACCGGCGGCTCGACTCGTGGTCAATGTTTGTGATCACGGCTCTTAAGGATGCAGAGCGATATATCGGCAGGAAGGCGGACAGGAATCGCAAGATATATAACGGGATGATACAGACGTACTTTTATCAGTTCATGGGGCCGAAACCTCCGCGCAGGGAAGCGGGAGACCGCAAGGAGAGAGGTCCGGCGCGGATGGAGGCCTGAATGAGGGATTCAAAGAGATATATTGTGATTCTTCTTGTGCTGGGCGCGGCGCTGTTCCTGAAATTCGGCGTGTCTGCAAAACGGTTTGAGGAAATAGCAGTATTCCGGGGAGCACAGCTTGTGGAGGAGCTCTGGAATCCGCTGATTGCGGCGAGTGTGAATGAGAGACCGCTGTCAGTGGTCATCGACAACCGGGAGTATACGAGCGGGGACTATCCGTTTTATATGGACGAGAAGCTGAGTATCATGGTGCCGGTCGGGATTCTGAGGGATGCGCTGAACTGCAGCGCACATGTATACGGCGGAGAGCAGCTTCTGGTGGAAAAGCATTCGGGCCGCGTCGAATTTATGCTGAATGAGGAGACGGCGGAGGTTGACGGTGAGAGAAAGTCGATCGTTTCACCGTTTACACAGAAAGACGAGGTATATTATGTGAGTCTTAAGGATCTGTCTGATTATCTGGACTATTCGTACTCCTGGAATATGGAAGAGAATCAGGCCAGTGCCTCGGATACCTCGGGAAAGGCGACAATAGTTCCGGCAAAATATGATCTGCGGGAAAAGGGCCGGGCGGCCGCGGTGCGCAATCAGGGGATTTTTGGAACGTGCTGGGCCTTTGCGGCGCTTGGCGCCCTGGAGTCGTCCCTTCTGCCGGAGGAGAGGGTGCTCTATTCTCCGGATCACATGACGCTGGCAAACGGGTTTCAGCTGACCCAGTACGACGGCGGGGAATATACCATGGGTATGGCATATCTGGCAGCCTGGAAGGGACCGGTGTATGAGGCGGACGACCCGTACGGGGATAACCGGACGGATGAGTCTCTTACTGCGGTGAAACATGTGCAGGAAATGCAGGTGATCGACGGCAAAGATTATGAGAAAATCCGGGAGGCTGTGTTTAAGTACGGTGGCGTACAGACATCCATCTACAATGCGCTGCGAAGTTCGGTCTCAGAATCGCCGTATTACAATAGTAATACAAACGCGTACTGCTATATCGGCACGGAGAAACCGAATCATGATGTGGTGATTATCGGATGGGATGATAACTATCCGAAAGAGAATTTTTCCGTGGATCTGGAGGGAGACGGCGCGTTTGTCTGTCAGAACAGCTGGGGAGACGGTTTCGGGGATAACGGCGTATTTTATATTTCTTATTATGACACCAATATCGGAACACACAATATCGTGTACACCAGAGTTGAAGAGACGGACAATTACGACAATATTTATCAGAGCGATCTGTGCGGCTGGGTCGGGCAGATCGGGTACAATAAGGACAGCATCTACGGCGCAAATGTTTATACGGCGGCAGGGGACGAGGAACTGGTGGCTGCGGGGTTTTATGCGACCGGCAAGGATTCACAGTTTGAGCTCTATGTTGTGCGGAATTTTGAGGATGAGACATCTCTGGAACGGCGGATTCCGGTGGCGTCCGGCAAACTGAATCATGCCGGCTATTACACGGTGGATTTTGACCGCGCAATTGCGCTGGAGCCGGGAGAACGCTACGCGGTGGTGCTTCACATGATTACGCCCGGATCGGTGCATCCGATGGCCATTGAATATGTGGCGGATGAGATGACGGCGGGGGTGATACTGGATGACGGCGAGAGCTATATCAGTTCCAGCGGTTACAGCTGGGAAAATGTGGAAAACGTGGAAAAGTGTAATCTGTGCATTAAGGCGTTCAGCAGGAACCAGTAAAAGAGGATGGCAGGGATGATACAGGAATTGTACATGGAAGAAAGAGCATTGAAAGCAGCTGCGGTTTTCCTGATGGCGCTTATGTGTATTGTCTGCGTGTCAGTTCCGCTTTTTCCGAGACTCAGGACCTGGGCGGAGGAAGCCAGGGAGGCCAGGCTTGCGGAGGCGGAATTCGCGGCTGGTCAGATGGAGATGGAAGATCTGGAAATGCGGGAGGAGGAGAGCGCCGGGAATAATGGCGTAACCTGGCAGCTGAATCTGCGCCTGCCTGAGGGAACAGACGGAAGTATGGTTTCAATCCACAACGATTATGTGACCCAGACGATCCGGATCGGAATTCCGGGGACGGATCCGGCGTATTTTGACAGCTACCCGATCTCCGGGAGCAGCAATCATATCGATACGCTTTCCTATAACAGAGAGGGGGAGGACGGTGTGATTGAAATTGTGACGGACCGCGTGTATGAGCTTGACACGGAGTACGATTCCGACTATTATTATTTCAACTTTCTGTCACCGCAGGAGATTTATGACAAAGTGGTTGTGATTGATGCGGGGCACGGGGGGCGTGCGGCCGGAGCCACCAAGAAAGGAATCCGTGAAAAAGATATCAATCTCGCCATTGTGCTCAGACTCCGGGAGATTTTTGAGGAGAGAGGCGGAAATACGGGTGTATATTTTACGCGCACGGATGACAGCAATCCGACCTTTGACCAGCGGGTGCAGCTTGCCAACCGCTCGGGCGCAAATCTTTTCATCAGTGTACATAATAATTCGCTCGGAAACGGGAGGATGTCTGCGACCAGCGGAACGCAGGTGATGTACAGTGTGCCGTCGGACAGGAGTCAGCGCCTTGCGGAAATCTGTCTGGAAGAAGTGACGAAAAAGACAGGAAGCAGGGACAGAGGACTGGTGGAGGGCGACAGTATTTTTATCATACGCAGCAGCGAGGTGCCTGTGGCACTGATAGAGGTTGGATTTATGACAAACCGGGAGGAGCTTGCGCTGCTTGCAACGGAAGATTATCAGAGACAGGCGGCGGAGGGGATTTACAGTGCCATTCAGAGAGCGTTTGCGGAAGGGTACTGATCGCGTTCTGCGCGCAGACTGAAAGGAAGGAAAGTTGTGGTAAAGATTATTTTTGCGACCGGGAATGCCGGAAAAATGAGGGAGATCCGGGAGATCCTGGCGGACACAGGGGCGGAGATTGAGTCCATGCGTGAGGCAGGGATTGCGGCGGAAGCCGAAGAGAATGGGACGACGTTTGAAGAAAATGCGCTGATCAAAGCGAAAAGCGTTGCCGTGTCCGCGAAGGGAGCGGTGGTGATGGCGGACGATTCGGGCCTGGAGATTGATTATCTGGGCGGGGAGCCGGGGATTTATTCTGCCCGCTATCTGGGTGAGGATACATCCTATGAGATCAAAAATCAGGTGATTTTAGACCGGCTTGCAGGGATACCGAAGGAGCAGCGCAGCGCGCGTTTTGTCTGTGCAATCGCCGCAGTGCTGCCGGACGGGCAGACGCTTTTGACGCGCGGGACAATCGAGGGGTATATCGGGGATAAGCCTGCCGGAAAAAACGGGTTTGGATACGATCCGATTTTTTATGTGGAGGAATACGGGTGTTCTACTGCGGAGCTTGATGCGGAGCAGAAAAATGCAGTCAGCCATCGCGGAAAAGCACTGCGGGCCATGAGAGAAAAGCTGGCTGGCTTCTTACAGAATTCAAAGGACAGGTCATGAAAGTACTTGTGGTAAGTGATACGCACAGAAAACATGAAAATCTCATAAAAGTGTTAAAACGTGTGGAGCCGGTGGATCTGATGATACATCTGGGCGACGCGGAGGGCGGGGAGGATGCGATCGCCGGGATGGCAGACTGCCCTGTCGAGATTGTAGCGGGAAATAATGACTTTTTTTCCGCGCTGCCCAGGGAGAAAGAACTACAGATTGGCAGATACCGCGTTCTGATCACACATGGTCATTATTACTATGTGAATGTGGGCATTGAGGATATCAAAACGGAGGCGGAGGCCAGGCGGTATGATATAGTGATGTTCGGACATACGCACCGTCCGCTGATAGACCGTGGGGATAACATCACAGCCGTAAATCCGGGAAGCATTTCATATCCAAGGCAGGATGGCAAAAGGCCGTCCTACATCGTGATGGAAACGGATGGAAGCGGGGAGGCGCATTTTGAGATCCGCTATCTGTAATGTCCGAAAAAATATTTGACTTTCCGTGCCGGGTACTGTATAATGATTCCCATATTGCGGGGTGTGGCTCAGTTTGGTCAGAGCGCCTGGTTTGGGACCAGGAAGTCGCAGGTTCGAATCCTGTCACCCCGATTTTTTATGGGCAGAGGCTCGGAGGATGGCTGTGACGCTGTGACGCCGGGAGTTTTTATGGGGAATGATGTCTGGCATAATTCAGATCCGGGCAATGAGACGCCCTGAGGGTACATGAGAGTGTGTCCGGATGGCTGCTGCGCGGATAAGCGGCGCGGGGGACTGAATTCATGCCCGCCGGAACAGACGGGAAAACGGGAGGGGTGCCGGAATGATCAGAATGATCTATACCGTAAAGATAGAACAGACTTATCATAATCCGAACCGGATGAAATATATTGCGCAGACTGATTCTTTTGTGGAAGAGAATGTGAGAAGCCTTGCTTACGAGAGGAATGTCCGCCAGCCGTATGGCTGGATAAAGGAATCCGGAACACCTCCCTGCAGGCATCTGGATGTTTATGTCATGACTGATAAAGAGTACCGGCCCGGCGATGAGGAGCGCATAAAAATCATCGGGGTTTTTCGGCGCAATGACGGCGACAATAAGCTGGTGGGAGTGCCGGAGGACAGGGAGACAGAGGATTTTTCCGAGCTGACGGAAGAGGAAAAGGGAGACATGCACCGCCTTTATCCAATGGAAGCCCCGGGTGAAGGATGGTTTGGGCGCGAGTGCGCAGAGGAGATTATCAGAGAATTTTTCCAGAGAAAAAGTGAAGAATCACCTCTGCGGAACCGTGACTGAAGGTGTCCGGATCCTGTCGCGCTCCGGTTACCGGAGTGTTATAAATGTGCTGAGCGGGCCGGAGAGGCCTGCTCATTTTTTATAGTTTATTACTGACAGCAGAAATGAGAGAATAGAATCTGTGCCATCCGGTGCGATGCCGCTGAGATGACACGGATGCTGCCTGACTGCGCAGAGAGAAGGAGGGCAGTATGAAAATGGGGGATATTTATGATCAGGAAGGGCTGGATGGCGGTTTTCATAGTGATGCTGTTTCTGACCGGATTTTCCGCGGGATGCGGACAGGAACCGGACCGGCAGGGCGTTGACCGGTCAGACACAAAACAGGCTGTTCCCGGGACGGATGCGTCTGAGGGAGATGGTCATGTGCAGGAAGCGCCGGGGAAGGAGAGCAGCGTGGATGAAACGGCAGAGGCGGAGCCTGCGGGAGTGCCTGCGGAAGAGTCCGGTGCTCTGCAGCGGGATAAAGAGGATGAGTACAGGATGCGTTTTGGGGAGAATTGTATTGCGGACCAGACTTTCGAGGTGGAGATGAGCGAATTCAGCGGAAAAGTCTGGTTCGTGCCCTGTGCGCCCTCCGCGGACGGACAGGAGTTCCGGATGCAGATTGTCCGGGACCAGAATGTGGTGAATGAGATCCCTGCTTACGTTCCGGAGGAGCTTGGCGGGAAGAAATTTGTCAGTCTGGATGCAGTGTCGTTTTTCGATGTCAATTATGATGGAAGTACTGATATTGTGCTGATCGAAACGTATGAAAACACTACGTTTGCAGCGGTGTATTTCGGCTATCGGGAGGAGGAGGGGGCAGAAGCTTATTTTCTGCCTCAGGATATGCTGTCGGCGAATATTACTGCGCAGGCAGAGTCGCTGACAGTGCCGGGAATACGTGAATTTCTGAGGGGCGGATACAGAGGCGGAGATTTTTCCGGTTATCAGGAGGCATGGCGTTCAGTGAGCAGATTATACCAGCTGGGGCATGCGGGCGCGACGTATGATCTGACGGATATTGACGGGGATGATGTGCCGGAACTGGTGGCAGGGGTGAACGGTTACCGGGTCAGTCTTTATGCTTACAGGGACGGAAAAGTCTGTGTGCTGATGGACGACGCGGCATATGGCGCCATGGGGAATGCGGGGTACGAATACGCTCCGGGAAAGAACAGTATCCGCAATTATAATTCGGATTTTGCCGGAGCAGTCCTTTATACAACTTATATGGCAGTCGGCGGCGATAACCGGCTGGGGACTGTTGCACAGATTGTCACGTACAATTTTGATGATGTGAACGGGAACGGGGTTCCGGATGAAGAAGAGCAGGAGTCTCTTGGGAGGTATAGTGTCAGCTATATGGACGGCAGGGTGATCACGGATGAGGAGGCGGCAGCCTGCGAACAGGGGGAGTATCAGTGGATTCAGGGAAGACTGGGGTATGAAGAGCTACTGGCCGGGCTGGACGGAATGTAAAAATATCTTAAAAGAGAGGGGGAAATAAAGAAAAATAAGGCATAATTCACAAAAAAGCGCATATGATAATTTTTATGTTGCAAAATCACCGGAATGGTGCTATTATCAAATAGCTGACCGAGTGAATCATTCAGTAGAATGGCAGGTCACACGCGGGTGTAGTTCAATGGTAGAACACCAGCCTTCCAAGCTGGATACGTGGGTTCG
>OFGG01001923.1_pt1 | contig 12389 bp, 6 predicted proteins | sample 1521701 | NCBI WGS metagenome assembly OFGG01 (sample SAMEA3504081, study PRJEB24116) | mouse gut metagenome | biome: mouse gut; feature: mouse-associated habitat; material: faeces | place: Denmark | collected 2011
GGCGGAGCTGGTCTTTCTGCACTGCCTGCCGCACGCGTCCTTTGCCTCTGCCCGAACGGTTGTCAGCGCTACGCCCGTTGTCCTTGCCCGGCACTATAAGCCGCGACAGGGAACCTTCCGGGAATGGCTGGAAGCGGAAATACGGCGTTCCTGCGCGGAGCAGGGTCTGCCAGAACCGCTTTCCGTGGAGCCTTTGCCCTGCCTGCCCGTGCGGAACGGCGCGCCGTTGCTGTGGAACAGCTTCATCAGACAGCGCAAGGGACAGCCGCCCCGGCGCGGCTACGGCTTCCGCCTGCACTTTGCAGCGCCCGTGCCTGTCCCCTTTGCAATCGGCAGCCTCGCCCACTTCGGCCTGGGCCTTTTTGTGGCAGAGGGGGTGGAGGCGTAAAAACACGCCTTCCTTTTGGTATGCAGTGCCATCAACTATCAAAGTATTTAAGTTTGAAGCGAGGAGCTGAAATGTCATCTCAGCACGAAGATATTCCCTGCTCTATCGGTGTATATATAGATACAGAGACGATTATTCAACAACTTCAGGATGTCTTAGAAAGATACAGTTCTCAGGATATTATCAGAGAAATCGTACAGAATGCTGACGATGCAGGGGCTGGTAGACTTGTATTTTTTGTGCTTGAGACGGGAATTCCTGCCGCCGAGCAACATCCGAATATTCATCCCCTGTTACGATGTTCAGCGATGCTTATCCTTAATGACGGCCCATTGAAAAAAGAAGACGTCAAGGGGATTGCTCGCCTGATCGGCGGGAGTAAGCAGGAGGACAGTTCAAAAGTCGGACGTTTTGGGCTTGGACTTAAAAGCCTTTTCCATGTCTGTGAAGCCTTTTTCTTTGGCCCTTATCGTTCGCCAGATCCCAGTATTCAGGGAACACTGTTTGATCCATGGATTGGTATACGCAGCACACCAGAATATCTAGATAAACTTCCTCAGTGGACAGACGTACAAACGGTTACAGCATGTAATATTATATCAAAATTTATTGATAAAAATTATGGCGACAGCTATAGCAATGGATTCTTTATCTATATTCCTTTTCGCGAATTAAAAGATACTAATTCTTTAGCAATTAAAAACTATTCAATAACTTCGCATGATTTTATCATGAACTTTTATTTAAACAAAACATTGCAACAATTGGCATTATCATTTTCGCAATGTTCATCATTGCATTATATAGAATTTTTTAATATAAAATCACTACTTGACTCAAATAAAAAAACTTCTATTTATAAATTTTCCATAGAAAGAGACGGTTTTTTACGACGCCTCCAAAGACATGATGCAGAGGGAGTACAATCTTTTGAAAGTGCTATCGCCTCAGAACAATGTGGCAAGCAGGAAGCTATATGGGAGTGTCGAGGGATTGATGACTTTTCACTTGAGCATAAAGAACTACAGAGACTTCGGCAGGATTCGCACTGGCCTAAACGAGGTCTGAACAAAAAACCGGAAAAAGCTCTTCCTCATGCCGCTATTACAATACTGCATAATAAAGACAGCAAAGATAAAAGACTCACCCTGCGCTGGGCTTCATTTCTGCCGCTTGATGATCGCAATACAGAAGTCAGCTCGGATAACAACCTTGTTCAGACAATACGTGCGTCGTATCTTCACGGAACATGGGAAATCCTTCTGCACGGTTATTTCTTTCTTTCCAGCGACAGAAAACACATTTTTGACATTACAAAAATTGGTGAAGATGATATAAAGCAGCAATGGAATAGATTGCTTATGCAGCAGATGCTGCTTCCACTTTTTCCCAAAATACTGCTCAGGGAAATAAATGATGATCTCAAAAATGAAAATATTATAGATGCAGTACGGTTATGGAGCAGATTTGATGAATTCAGAGAAGACATGACTTCATCATGCTTTCTTGTAAAACTCGTAAAAAATGATGCTTGGGAAATTCATACAGAACCTCTGTATATGTTGCCGGAGGGTATCCCTCCAAGTCTCAAGGGATGGCTGGAAAGAGAATTTCGTCCTCATGTCGCCCTGAAGGACAAGGGACTCTATTCGCCGCTGCGACATATGAAGCAATGGGATGAAGATAGTTTTTCCCAGATTTGTCTGCATTTTCCCGCAACTCCCGAAGAACTTGCGGAAAGCGACATCTTTTGGATTCAAAATTTTATTCGTGATATAAAAAAAGAAAATCGTTACAAGCAACATCTGCGGAAATGGCTGCTTCGCACGCTGCAAAATCGCCTCTTTGACAGCAAGAATGAAAAAGTTCGTTCTGCTCTGTACTTCTTTGCTGAAAAAGTGTTCCAGAATGCAGTATGCTATATGCCCATGAAGACGGAAGCCATACTGCGCAGTATTGCCAGAGACAGACCGGAACTGCTGTCACCATGCCTGATTTTACCACGCGCGGAAGACAAGGCAGCCCCGCCTTCATCCCAAACTCTCCCGGAAAACATTCCCGACGAACAGCGCATTGCTCTTCTGCGCTTTTTGGGAGAAGAAAAGCTGAACGACAGGGAAAAACAATCGGAAGGTTGTATTCTTCTGGCGGATCGGCTTGTTGCAGGCAGGCAAATCCCGGAATTGGACACCCTCCCGTGCTACCGGGTCAGTGTTTTCTTTCAGGGAAAACAGAAAGAAGAGGCTGCGCGCAGTTTTCAGGAACTGCAACAGAAGAAGGCGGTAAACTGTCTCTTCAAACAGCCCGCCTCAGGGGGCGGCATAAGTGACACTCTAAAACAACTTTCTTTAGTGCTTGAAGATACAGAAATCTGGCTTTTGCGAACAGAAGCGACGTTGGAATTAGGCCTGCCAACGTGGGAAGCAACGCTTTTTAATGCCCTGACGGCGAATAAACTATCTTCAAATGAAGAAATACACAGAGAACTTTTTAAAGACATTCTGAAAAAATTCTTTACAGAAAATAAAGAAAATTCACTTTGCATTCAGGCTCTGAAAAATCTTCTGGCCGGGAAGCATGTAGAAGAAAATATAAAATTTGTTCTGTATTCAGATACACTTCCTGCTGTCCATGAACAATGGTTACATAAATATATATTTATTTATAAAAATGATTACCGGTATCTCTCGGAAGAACACAAAAAAGCTCTTGCAATCGTTGAGGAACACAGCATTGCTTCCGAACAGCTCCGGGATATTCTGTCTGACGCAGAACCGTGGCAGTTCTTGCAGTATATGATCAACTTGTGTCCAACCCCCAGAAAAGACATTCCCGACGATCTTGAAGCCCTCTTCAGAACAGCTTGCTGGATACCGGTAACTCAGGGGGGAGGCCTGGCCCCGAGCCATATTCTGGGGGACGATATCCCGACTATCCTGAAAAAAGCTCTGCCGTCCTCCTGGATGTGCCGGGAAAAGCTGTCGGCCTCTCTGGAGCAGCTCTGCTCCGAAGACCAACGCCTCTGGATTATGAAGGTTCTTGACGCTCTTTATCCAGAGCAAGAGCTCAGACGCAGACAGCTCATGGAACTGTTTCAGGATGAGGACTTTCATACCCCGTGTAACTTTTTCCCACCACAGCTTGATGATCTTGCAGCAGTAGCACAGCATCTGCGTCCTCTTGCGGACAGCATGACAAAGGAAGGGCCGGAGGAATGCCTGCTTTCCCTCCTTCTCTCCCTGCCGGAAATACCGTCTGCCGCACTGCAAAAATTTCAGTCTGTCCCGTCAAAGTTCAATCACAAGATATGTCGGTATGACATCCTGCTCCATGCAGCCCCTACCTATGCCCAGACACATATCTTCACGCCATTACTGCCGTCCTATGCCCAGTATCTTGCGGCGGCGCGGCAGCATGATGAGAAACTTTTTGAGCGTGACTACCTCTTTCCGACGCGCACGGAAAAAGTCTGGAAAAAAGGCCATGAAATCACCGAGGCACAGCGAGGCCGTGAAGATAGCGCACATCTTGATGAAACCGTCTGGGAGGCATGCAGCTCATTTTTCAGTTCAGACAGCAAATACCCATCTGATAAGGGGCGGTCAAGCGCACAATATCTTGAAAAATACTTTTCTGTTCCCTTTGCAAAACCTGAAAAATATAGAGTAGCATGTTTTTTGCGGCTTATTGCTGGTAAAAATAAAGATATCCGTGCACTGGCTAAAAAATTCTCAAGCAATATAAGCAATGAGCTTACAAATATATTTGGTTTCGATTTTGGTGATACATGCTGGGACTTTCTCATCTCCGCTGAACCAAGTGATCAGGAAAGAAGTCTTGCAGGTTATCCTTTTGCAGGAAATAAAAGAACTCTTTTTACCTATACACCGCAAAAAAACAAAGTATATTTTTTATATTTTTACCAAAATAAAGCAGGAAAGCCTGCTGAAAATCAGGAAGATTTCACAGAACGCCTGAAACTTTCTATTTTTGAATGGCTAAAGCAATTTGGCATAGAAACAAAAATAATATCAGACATTATAAATAAGTTCTCTCCAACGCAGTATTCTTTACACGCAACAACAGCACTACTGAGAGACAATCTGCGAACAGTTATCGAACAACTCCATATACGTGATTTTGAATTAAAAGAAAAGCAAATAGCTATTTGGAGAAATATACAACAGCACAATGGTGTTAATGTTGAAAAATTAAAAAATATTGAAAAATTAAAAAAAGAACTTTGGGATATTGCCCAGGATAAAAATGAAATTTACAAGGCGCTTCTTGAAAAAATTCAAAACTATGGCTACCGGGAAGAAGGAGTCCTTCTTGAATTGATTCAAAACGCCGATGACGCCTTGCGAGAGCGTAGCGAACCTAAAAAGAGAAGCGTGACTATAACTCTTCATAATCGTATTTTATCATTTTCCCATTACGGACGCCCGATAAATGAAAAAAACGAAGGAGAAGCATCGGCTAATAACGATCTTTACAGTATGCTGATGCTGAACAGAAGCGAAAAGGAGTATCATTCGGCAACAGGAAAACTTGGTCTTGGTTTCAAAAGCGTTTTTCTGCTAAGCGAACAACCGGTAATCCAAAGCAAGGCACTGTGCTTCAGCATCAAAAACGGTATGTTTCCTCAAGAGGAAAAAATGCGTCTGGATCAGGATGATGAGATCACTCTTTTCAGGCTCCCGATTAAGCGGGAAATCCCCGATGAGGAAATAAAACAGCGCATTTTTTCTCGCATTTCTGCATCCGCCGCACTTATTCCTGTTTTTGCACATGAAATCAGGGAATTTGTCATCAATATTAATGGCGATGAGGAAACGTTCGCCTATAATCCGGATACCTCTGATCGCGGGCAGGGCTGGATTGCGGACTATAATGCGCATGTGCTGGTCTTTTCAGCCCCGGAGACAGGCATACAACTAGCGATCAGGCTTGATGAATACCGCAGACCAACCCGATTTCCCGACACCATGCCGCCACTCTGGCATACGCTGCCGACCGTAAGCGGTCTTGACTGGCGGCTGGGCTATGCCATCAACGGCCCGTTTTCTCTGAATGCCGGACGAAGCAATATTGCCCCCATCAAAAAAGACTTTGATAACCTTGAGGCCTTCGGCGTCTTTCTGGGCGAAAGCCTGTGTAATTATGCCCAGTTTGTGAAGAAAAACTATCCCGACGCCATAGCGGCACATAATCATGCGCTCTGGATGGTTCTCAGCAGAGGACTTGAAAGTCCGGAAGATTCCCTGCAGGGAAAGATTGTCCGCAGTCTTCATGCCGACGGGCGCGGACTCTCCTGCTGGCTGACGCAGCAAAGCGTCCCCTGCGGGATTCCCGAAGAATGGGCATGGCCTCTGGAAGGTATTCCCCCCAAATGGCATACCTGCTCTTTTCCTTCCGATAATGCCAGGCAGAACTTTTCCCAGACGGTGCAGCAACTTCACAAGGAGCATTTTACAGGCTCTCTCGCACGCTTTGCCTATGTTCCATCGGAACAGAAAGCCCGTCTTGAAGCTCTGGGCTTTCCAGTTGAACACATGAAGACAGCCGACTTTTTCGCAGAGTTCTTTGCCCGGCTGGTTCCCGACAAACGCCTGACGCCCCACCTTCTTTCCTGCCTGCGGCAGATACGGGAAGAGCTTCCCCGACAGGATTTTCCTTTCCGCGTGCGCACGCAGGCCGGTACATGGGAAGATATACAACAGGTACTCTTGCCGCCGAATACGCCCTGCGAACTTTCTTCAGACTTCAGGGAAGAACAGCGCAGAGCAGCCTTTGCGCCTCCGCATGCTCTGTTATCCGAAGAATATGTGAGCGACAGGGAAGATGCCGAAATCTATCGGAGACTGCGCAACGGGCATACTGTTACGTCAGATATACTGCAAGGCTGGATAACAGAACTTGAAAGCCCGGAGCAGCGGATACATGCCTTGCGCTATTTACAGGAAGGAGAGCTGGGGCATGAGCTGCTTATATCTTTCCGCAGCGAGCAGCAAGGCTGGATCAGAGATTTTTCCCTCGTGAGTGAACTGCTTGACAGCATGCCAGAGAGCGAAGAAGCTCATAAACATATTCTGATGGATTTATTCCCTGACGCATTCTCGCTGCGGACAGACAAGGAAATAGACGAATATGAAAGTGAGGAAGGAGAAGAGTACGAAGAGGACACGCCTGTTCTTGCAATAAGCAACAGATCGCAATGGGAAGCTATGCTTGACTTCTGGGATAAAAATAAAATTTTAATTATTGATGAATATATTTATAAAACATGGCCCGATCAATTCAGGGATCAGGCTCTTCTTAAAGAACGGCTTGAAAAGAATGACAGATGCGCGTGGCTTGTCCTCCTGCTTCTTGGTTATCTGCAAAGCATAGGGCGCTCAAAACCGGAAATGCACAGAACCTTTGTGCAGGAACTCCTGACAAAGCACAAAAAGCTCTTTACCGACAGAGTGGACAAAGATGATCCTCAATGGCTGTTCCCTCTTTCGGCATGGCACGATGCAAATATTTCGACAAATACCTATGCCATGTGGATGACCTGCTTTCCTGCGCTGCATCAGCTTGGCCGTTTTCTGAAGCAGTATCAAAATATTCTCGGCAGTATGATACGAGGCAAGCTTGAACGAAAGCAGTTGCTTGACTGCTTTTCACCGCGTTCGGCCTATACCTTTCAACAGGCCGGAAAGCAGTTTGACGCGCCTCCCTTTCCGCTGCGTCTCGGAAAATACTGGGTACTGCGGGAACTGGCCCGACTGAATTTCAAGAACTGCCAGACAACATCCGGGGAAGCCTTTCTGGAATGCTGCTGGGTTCCCCGTAAACGCTGCTGCGATATCCTGGACATGGATTACATAGAAGATACCGACGCACGGCAGGAAGAACTCGTCAGCACGCTTCTGGAACTAAACAAAACGCTGCCGCACTTTGATTACTGTTTTGATATCGCCTTATGTGCAATGAGAAAATAAGCATGAAAATAAGTAAAGATGACAGAGTGCGGCATCCGCAGTTTGGAGAAGGCCGCGTCCGCATGGTAGACGAAGATACGGCCATTGTGCGCTTTGAATCGGGCAGGATGGAAGAATGTCTGCTTGCCCAACTCACCCGCCTGACTCTTGCTGTAGAAAAGGGCAGGGAACGCCAGCTTGATGATCCTCTGGCTACGCTTGCTCATGTGATGGCGGCATGTATCCGTTCCATCAACGATGAGTGGGGTGTCTTTGCCAGCTCTCGAATAACTCTTCTGCCGCATCAGCTCTGGGTTTGTCGTCAGGTTTACCAGAATCCCATGCGCTGGCTCATTGCTGATGATGTTGGTCTCGGAAAGACTGTCGAAGCAGGTCTGATTCTTTCGGCGCTGTATGCCGCAGGTCGTATGCGCCGGGCATTGATTCTTGTTCCCGCCAGCCTTGTTACGCAGTGGCAGGAACGTCTGTTCGGCATGTTCGACCTTCGCTTCGATATCTATCGCCCTGAACACGACACAAAAAAATCCGGCTTCTGGCATGGGGAACGCGCCGTTATTGCCTCTCTTGAAACCCTGCGGTCTGATGTGCGGCAGCGCTGGCAGCGCCTTCTGGATGCCGAGGCATGGGATATTGTGCTTGTGGACGAGGCGCACCGCCTCAATACGGACGAAGTGAGTGGCATGACGCTGGGCTATGAGCTGCTTGCCACCCTTGAGCAGCACAAGCGCGTCAACTCGCTTCTTTTTTTCACGGGGACGCCGCACAGGGGAAAGGACTACGGCTTTCTGGCTCTGCTGTCGCTCCTGCGACCTGACTTATTTTCTCCCAGACAGGCACTTGAAGCGGCGTTTGATCACCTGCCCTCCGTCATGATTCGCAACAACAAGCAGAAAGTCACGGACATGCAGGGCAGGCTTCTCTTTCCGCCTGTGCATATACACAAGGAAGAGTACGCATACACAGCGGAAGAAGCCGCTTTTTACGAGTGTCTTACAGAATTTATCCTTTCGGGGCGCGCTTACGCCCGGGAACGACATGCCGCGCAGCAGCGCGTCCTTACCTTTGTCCTGCTGACGTTGCAAAAGCTGGCGTCAAGTTCTCTGGCCGCCATCCGCCGCGCCCTGCAAAAACGACTTGTCCTTTTGCAGTCGCAGGAGGAAAAACTGGCCGCTGCGCGAGCCGCCCGGATACCTGCCCCGCTGGAAGAAGCTCTGGAAAGCCATGAAGACGGCGCGGAAGATATGGCAGCGGAACTCGTGACAACAAACGCACCCTGTCAGCTGCCCAATGAAATAGCCTCTCTTCGGATGCTGCTGGAACTTCTCGAACCCATTCGGCATGAAACCAAAATAGACGCCATTATTCAAAAAATCCGTACAGAATACCCGCAGGAATCCATTCTCTTTTTTACGGAGTACAAGGCAACGCAGGCGCTGCTTGTCACCACGCTGCGCCGGGAGTTCGGCGCAGACTGCGCCACCTTTATTAACGGGGATGAAAGTCTGCGGTTTACCGGGGAACACGGCGCGGAGCATCTGGAAACAATGGGGCGTCATCAGGCTGCGGAAGCCTTTCGCAAAGGTGACGTGCGCTTTCTGGTTTCCACAGAAGCCGCCGGAGAAGGCATTGACCTCCAGGAAAATTGCCATGTTCTCTTTCATGTGGATTTGCCGTGGAATCCGATGCGGCTGCATCAGCGCGTCGGCCGCCTGCATCGCTACGGACAGAAACAGCCCGTGCATGTGCATCTGTTCCGTAACCCGGAAACTGTGGAAAGTCAGATCTGGGAAAAACTGGAAGAAAAACTCCGCCGTATCACTCTTGCCTTTCACGGAGCGATGGAAGACCCCGAAGATATGTGTCAGGCTGTCATAGGCATGGCGCAGCCTTCTTTGTATACAGCGCTCTTTTCTTCTGCTCCTGAAAACCGTCAGAGCCTGCAACAATGGTTCGACAGTCAGACGGCGGAGCTTGGCGGAGCCGATGCCGTCTCCGTTGTAAAACGCATGTTCGGTTCCGTACGCCATTTCGATTTCGGGACGCAGGCTGCGAACCTGCCGCAAATTGCCCTGCATGACCTTTGCCCCTATCTCAAACTCTGCCTGACGCGCCATCAGCGTAAATGGAAAGAGGATGATACCTGCCATATCTCTTTCAAAACGCCGAAGGCATGGCTTTCTTCGCTTGCGATTGCAGAAAGTTACCGCCTTGTTTTTTCGCGTGAACTGCCGTGCAAAGACGACGAGGACAGGGCGGGGCTCGGGCACGCGCTCCTCAACAGGGCGGTGGAAGAAGGCTTTTTTCTTCAGGAAGACTACAGCTCCCTGCCGGGACTTTCCGCCCCCATCTTCATCCTGCGTGTACGCGATCGATCGACGGAAAAAACCCAGATTCTCCAGCGCGTCTATGGTGTGGAAAAACACGCATCAGACTGGAAGCTCTACAAGGACTGGGAACTGCTCCTGCTCCTCAACTCCTTTGCCGACAGGCCGCGTCAGTTACGGAGCGATGCCGCAGCGGCCGTGCATCCCTTACAGGATGATTTTGACGCTGCAAGGCAGTGGCTCCTGTCCCGGGCGAACAGTCTGCAACTTCCCTTTGCAGTGCCTTATGTCGAAGTCGTCGCGTGCCTGTGCCCGGAAAGAAGGCAATAATATTCTTCTCTTCATGGAGCATTTTCAGCTTGAAACATGCTGCATTTCAAAGCATACGGCCTGTCATTTCGCGGAAAAAGCGCGGTTTTTCCGTTCTCTTTTGGCCGGGCGGGGCTGTGCCGCCGCCTCGCGTTTCACCCTTTTTTTAAAGGTGAAACACTCTAATATGCAGAAATATCATTAAAAACTCCTTCCTATGAAGGAGTTTTTTCATGCAAATACTACTATTCCACTCTGTCTGAAAGGCATTGAAATATGCCGGACAACGAAAAATCAATGGCCTATGGGGGACCTATGTCTCTGCTCAAGAAAAAACACAAACATATCCGCGATGCCTATCTGAAGTCCGTTTTGCTGGAAGTCGATGACTACCTTGACATGCATTATATCTTCCGCAGTGAAAAACAATATCAGGGGCTTTGGGGAAGGCTTGTTGCACTAGGCGATATCCAAAGAGCGGAAGAACATGAAACCCGAATCTCACAGGAACGGTATCGCGAAGAACATGTTTACGGTTCCTCTCCGGAAGCCCTCGAAATGTTCCGCCAGATGATGGAGCAGCAGGAGTCCTTCGGGACAAAACTCATGCGTCTGATGATGTCCAAGGGATTGGATCCGATTACCGTGTACAAGAAGGCGAATATCGATCGCAAGCTGTTCTCCAAAATAAAGAGCCAGAAGGACTATCTTCCCAGCAAGCGAACGGTCATGGCTCTGGCCATCGCCATGGAACTCCCCTTGGATGAGGCGCAGGAGCTGCTCCGGGAGGCGGGATTCGCATTCTCTCCCAGCATTTTATCTGATGTCATCATTGAGTACTTCATCTCTCATCAAAAATATGATTTCGATGAGATTAACGCCGCCCTGTACGCATACGATAAGCCTGTATTTTAGAGCTTTTTTAGTTTGAAACGCGTTGCGTTTTAATCCATACGATCTGCCGTTTCTTGAAAAAAACGCTGTTTTTTTCGCTTAGCTGAGGGCGTACGGTGCTGTCTGCCGCCTCGCGTTTCACCTTTTTCAAAGGTGAAACGCTCTAAAAACTTGGATGTCGCTTTGAAAGCGACCACCAGTGCCACAGACTATGCTAACTCTGTTCTGCCGGAAGACGCAGAATAGTCCTGAAGGGCACTGTTACGCCGCCTCTGCCTGGGAAGTCGATTTTTTCACACATGGGAGAAACGTGGAATAGCGACTCGCAGTTCAGAGTTTTTCTTTTCTGGAGAATGCTATGGAAAACGAAAACAGAGGACGGCTCCTTGAGGAGTCAATGCGAGCAAAAAAAGAAGAACGGGGCACAATTACACTCATAGAGATCCCGCTGCTACTTCTCTATTTCCCCTTTTATATAATGTCCGGATTGATACGTTCCATTCCCGGAACCTTGTTCTGGCTCTGGCGGAGTATCAACTTCATCCTGACAGCCGGCCTGTGTGGCATGGTACTCGGGCTGAACAGACTCTTTTGTGGAACAGGGAAAGAACTCTCCCGAAGGCAGGGGAAAGCTATTCTCTTTATTGCGGCAGTCATCCTGAGTGCGGTGATACTAGTGTTTTTTATTTATATGTTTGGATGGTTATGGGGTACGCTCGCCTGTCTTGTCTTCAACAGTCTGGTAAAGACAGGCGCGATGTTGCACCAGCGCAAAACCCTGTGGAAAACTATGGAACAAAACTCTTCTCTGGAAAATGAACAAAGTTTGAAGCACGATTGAAGAATGGGAGAATCTACATGAAAAAATTGTTCTTTTGTATTGCTGCGTTCGCATTTTTCACACAGCAATCTCAACGCCGCACATGTAATAATTAAGGAGAGGAAATCATGCGCATTCTCATCAAAACCGTTCTTGTCGTACTGCTCCTGAGCATCGGCGCTGTTGTCAGAACGGTGCTGGACTTCAGCGGCAACTCCTTCCTTGGTTTCATTTGTCTGGTCGCATCCGTCTGCGCTGCCGGCGGCGTTATTTTCTTTAAGAAGAAAAAGACGGACGACAGCCGATTCAGTATAGATACGGAATCCTCAACCACAAAGAAAGATTGATGACCGACCTTCCAGATTTTTATGCTGTTCTTGAAGTCCCTTTTGGCGCGTCTGCCTCGGAAATTCGTCGTGCGTATATCCGGCAGGCGTGCCGCTGGCATCCGGACAAGAACCCCGGCAGGGATACGCACGAAAGAATGCTTCGCATCAATGAGGCCTACGTCATCCTGCATGACCCGATAACCCGAGAGCGCTACGACAGGGAATATCTGCGCCGCAGGCAAATGAAGGCCGCAGGCACAGGCGAGCATGGCGGTACAGAAAAGAATGAATCCGATCGGCAAGCCCCTGTCTTCGATGCGGAGTTGCGAGAGCTGC
>OFGG01001932.1_pt1 | contig 12348 bp, 7 predicted proteins | sample 1521701 | NCBI WGS metagenome assembly OFGG01 (sample SAMEA3504081, study PRJEB24116) | mouse gut metagenome | biome: mouse gut; feature: mouse-associated habitat; material: faeces | place: Denmark | collected 2011
TTAAAAAATAGACTTTTTCGACGCCTTTCTTCTTTAAAAGGCCGGCAATGGCATCTATTGTACTTCCTGTCGTATATATATCATCAACAAGAAGTACAACAGACACAGGTGAGAACTCTTTTCTCAACGCAAATGCAAGGCTCAGATTCTCTCTTCTCTCCCGCCTCCCCAATTCCTTCTGCGGAGCCGTATAGATTCTGCGTACCAGACTCTTCTCATCAACAGGAATCCCCAAAACACTTCCCAATTTCCTGCTGATAAGCGCTGCCTGATTATATCCCCGCTCTTTCCTGCGCTTTTCATGAAGCGGAACGGGAAGTATAAGATCAGGATTCCACTTTTTTATTATACGACTATACGCACGAATGATCTCCTCCGCGTATATTTCTCCAAATCGTCTCTGATTATGATATTTAAATTGGTATATGGAATGATTGACAGGTCTTCGGTGAAGCCACAGACTTAACCCTCTGTCATAGAGATGTGCCGCATGCATACAATCATAGCAATACTCCTGTTCCGAACGACGGACAGGCTTGCCACACTGCATGCATCTTGGACCTTTGATTCTCAGAGTTTCCAACTCTTTTCTGCAATTTTTACAGATTCCCTGATTACTGGCTCTGCCGCAAAACGGACATATCTCAGGCCAGAGCCAGACACCGGCCTTTATTACAACTGATTTAAAGATAAATGAAATGAATTCTATCACTGTAATTCTCGGATTCGCTTTTCAAGACTTGTATTACGCTTGTGTTCATTCGTATTCCGAATCATTTTCTGAAACACCTGATCACTCCCGACCAATGTCACACAGCGTCTCGCCCTCGTAACAGCCGTATACAACAAATTCCTGTGATATAGCTGCACCGGCCCCTGCAGTAATGGAATCACTACTGCAGGATATTCACTCCCCTGGGATTTATGTATGGTGATCGCATACGCTAGTTCCAACTCTTCCAATAGGGAATAAGGATATTTTACTTCCCTATGCTCGTCGTATTCTACGGTTATGGTCTCTTCGTAAGTATTAATCTCTTTAATGATACCCATATCTCCATTAAAAATTCCCATGCCACTATCAATCGTCATCCCGCGCCTGGTCGTGATCTTCCACTCCAACTGGTAATTATTCTTAATCTGCATTACCTTATCACCTTCCCGGAATAAGCGGTCTCCACATTCTTTCTCCGCCTTTCCTGATTCCGGCGGATTCAGATACTCCTGAAGAATACCGTTCAAACGCTCCACTCCCAGAACCCCTTTACGCATAGGTGTCAGAACCTGAATATCATATGGATCCGCATCCACATATTTCGGCAACTTATTTCGAATAAGCGTTATCACTACACCGATAATCACATCTGCATCCTGACGCTTTAAAAAAAAGAAATCCCGGCTCTTATTATCCAGCGAAACTTCCTCTCCCCGATTAATCTTATGGGCATTAACAATAATATCACTTTCTTCCGCCTGCCGGAATATCTTCGTCAGCATCACAACAGAAAAGCATTGAGAATCAATAATATCCTTCAGCACACTTCCCGGCCCCACGCTTGGAAGCTGGTTGCAGTCCCCAACCAGAATCAGTCTCGTCCCCGGAATCACCGCTTTTAATAAAGCGGACATCAACGGAAGGTCTAACATCGACACTTCATCGATAATAATTACGTCAGTTTCTAACGGATTTTCTTCATTTCTTTGAAAACCATTCATACTGTCGTCCTCCGGATTCCCGCTGACTTCCAGGAGTCGATGGACAGTCTGGGCTTCATACCCGGTGGCTTCCGTCATCCTTTTAGCCGCTCTTCCGGTAGGCGCAGCTAACAAAATATCCGCTCCTTCACTTTCAAAAAAGCGAATCATCGCATTAATCGTCGTCGTCTTTCCGGTTCCGGGACCTCCCGTCAATACCATAATTCCGTGCCTGACCGCCTTAAGAACGGCCGTCCTCTGCATTTCATCCAAACAAAGCCCGGCGCTTGCTTCAATCGCTAAAAGTCTCTGCTTTACCTCTGTTTCTTCCACATGATTTTCTATACTCAGATCATGCAGCATTCTTGCCACATTCATTTCCATATAGTAATAATGAGAGGAATAGATACGCATTCCCCCCTCTTCATTTTTCATGACAATCTTTTTCTCAATGGCAAGATCCATCAAATATTTCTCAATATCCTGTATCTCTACTCTCAGCAATTCACCTGCTCTTCTGAGTAATACTTCCTGCTCCAGATAGACATGACCTTCTCCCACACTCTGCAAAATTGTATAGAATATACCACTGCGGATACGGTAGTCGGAATCCGTATGAATCCCGACTCTTGACGCTATCTCATCTGCAATCTTAAATCCGACCCCTGAAATATGATCCGCCAGCTGATACGGATTTTCTTCTATAACGCGATATACATTCTGCCCGTAATGCTGATAAATCTTTGCCGCCAACGTTGTAGAAATTCCATATTTCTGCAGATAAAGCATCGCCTGGCGCATATCCTTTTTCTCTTCTATCTGAACAGAGATCTCTCGTGCTTTCCGCTCACTGATTCCTTTAATCTCAACCAATCTCTCGGGTTCTTCCTCTATAATCCTAAATGTATCTTCCTTAAACTTTTTCACGATCTTGCCGGCCAGAGCAACGCCTATCCCTTTTATTGCTCCCGACCCAAGATATTTTTCGATTGAAATCAGATCCTCTGGTTCACATACCTCACAACTCTCCACTTTGAACTGCATCCCATATAATTTGTGCGTCGTATATTCACCCGTAAGTTTCAGCAGTTCGCCTTCTTCAATATAATGAAAACTTCCTATACACGTTACTTCTCCATCTTCATTATTCAGATTAAATACTGTATATCCGTTTTCTTCGTTCCTATATACAATATGTTCTACATATCCTTTTATGCTGTTCATTAGAATTCTTTTCGACCGCTCACTAATTCCACAAACTGCCCTGTCCCAATCGCCACAACCTTCATCGGATCTTCCGCAGTCATCGTATTGATCCCGGTCTTCTCCTCTATCAGTTCTTCCAAGCCCCGAAGCATAGAGCCGCCGCCTGTAAGCATAATACCCCGATCCAGAATATCCGCAGATAATTCCGGAGGAGTACGCTCTAATACATTAATTACTTCTTCTACGATCTGCCCTGTCGGCTCCCGCAATGCCTCTTCTGTTTCAAGAGACGTCACTGTCACTGTCTTCGGAAGTCCCGTCACAAGATTCCGTCCTCTTACTTCTATTGCCTCATCTTCAATTAACGGATAGGTTGTACCAATTTTAATCTTGATATCTTCCGCCGTCCGCTCCCCGATCAGAAGATTATGCTTCTTGCGCATATAGCGGACAATAGCCTCGTCAAAATCGTCCCCCGCAATCTTGATCGAAGAATTTACCACGGTCCCTCCCAGGGAAATCACAGCAATATCGGCAGTTCCTCCTCCGATATCCACGATCATATTCCCACACGGCTTCGAGATATCGATCCCTGCTCCAATTGCAGCCGCCACCGGCTCTTCAATCAGATTCACTTCTCTGGCTCCTGCCGCATATGTTGCTTCTTCCACCGCCTTGCGTTCCACTTCCGTTACACCGCTCGGCACACAGATACTGATCCGCGGCTTCTTAAATGTCCGCTTTCCCAACGCCTTTTGTACAAAGTACTTTATCATCTTCTCTGTCACCGTATAATCTGAAATCACACCCTGGCGCAGAGGGCGCACGGCGACAATATTTCCCGGGGTCCTCCCTAACATCAGACGTGCTTCTTCTCCAATGGCTTTTATCGCGTTCGTATCCCTGTCATAAGCAACCACAGACGGCTCCTTTAAAATGACGCCTTTTCCTTTTACATAAACCAAGACACTGGCAGTTCCCAAGTCAATTCCGATATCTACTGACATCTTACTTCCCCTTTCCTATGCTATCTATATAATTATCATTTGTTGACTTGAATCTTGCGCATTTCTATGTGATTATCATTTGTTGATCTCATAATTACGCACCCATTCGTGCTCGTTTCATTATAATCAACTTTACAGAAAATGGAAACCCTTTTTTCCTTAAATCTTTGTGAATCATTTCTTTTAATCAAATGTCGCTCATCATTCGACAAAATGTGTGCGGCTAACCAATGACTGAAGCATTCTTGTTCTGTCCGCGTTATTTCCGCAACATTGCTTCAATATATTTACCAGTGTAGGAGACTGGATTTTCCGCCACCTCCTCCGGCGTTCCCTTCGCAATTATCGTGCCGCCCTTGTCCCCGCCTTCCGGCCCGATATCTATGATATAATCTGCCGTCTTGATCACATCCAGATTATGCTCGATTACAATTACCGTATTTCCATCTGATGACAAACGGCAAAGTATCTCCGTCAATTTATGAACATCTGCAAAATGCAGCCCCGTCGTCGGCTCGTCTAATATATAGATCGTCTTTCCCGTACTTCTCTTGCTCAGCTCCGTCGCAAGCTTAATCCGCTGCGCCTCCCCGCCTGATAACGTCGTGGAAGGCTGTCCCAGACGAATATAAGAAAGTCCCACGTCATACAACGTCTCCATCTTTCTTCGAATACTCGGCACATTTTCAAAGAAATGCAACGCCTCTTCTACCGTCATATTAAGAACATCATAGATATTTTTACCTTTATATTTTACCTCTAATGTCTCACGATTATACCTCTTACCACCACAAACCTCACAAGGGACATATACGTCAGGAAGGAAATGCATTTCAATTTTCAAAATCCCATCTCCGCTGCATGCCTCGCATCTGCCCCCCTTCACATTAAAGCTAAATCTTCCTTTCTTATACCCTTTTGCCTTTGCATCTGCCGTCGATGCAAACAAGTCTCTGATAAGATCAAAAACCCCAGTATAAGTGGCCGGATTTGACCGAGGCGTCCGTCCGATCGGCGATTGATCAATGTTGATCACCTTGTCAAGTCTGTCTATCCCCTCAATCGCATCATGTTTACCCGGAATTGTCCGCGCCCGGTTAAGTTCTTTAGCAAGCCGCTTATAAAGGATTTCATTAACCAGTGAACTCTTTCCGGATCCAGACACTCCTGTCACGCAAGTCATAACTCCCAACGGAAATTCTACATCTATATTCTTCAGATTATTCTCACGGGCGCCGATTACCTTAAGCCATCCGGAAGGTTTTGTACGCTCTTTCGGTATAGGAATGCGCAGCTTACCGCTTAAGTATGCTCCGGTAATGGACTTCTTGTTCTTCATGATCTCCTTTGCATTTCCCTGCGCCACAACTTCTCCGCCATGCTCACCTGCTCCCGGCCCGATATCTACAATATAATCTGCCTCCAGCATCGTATCCTCGTCATGTTCCACAACGATGACCGAGTTACCCAGATCTCTAAAATGTTTCAGCGTTCCCAGAAGTTTATCATTATCCCTCTGATGCAGACCGATACTCGGCTCATCCAGAATATAGGCGACTCCCACCAATCCAGAACCGATTTGTGTCGCCAGACGGATACGCTGCGCCTCCCCGCCTGACAAGCTCCCCGTCGCCCGGGCAAGAGTGAGATAATCAAGGCCCACTTCCATCAGAAACTGAATCCGGGCTTTAATCTCTTTCAGAATCTGCCCGCCAATCATCATCTGTTGTCCGCTTAACTCTAACTGATTCAAAAACTCCTGTAAACGCTCAATTGATACTGCGGTCACTTCCGCAATGTTCTTATCACCGATAGTTACTGCGAGAGCCCCCGGCTTTAACCTTTGACCTTTACATTCATGACAGGGGGTAATACGCATAAACTCTTCATATTCTGCCTTGGAAACTTCAGAAGACGTCTCACGGTAACGCCGCTCCACATTACGCAGTAATCCTTCAAACGCCACATCATACGTGCCTTCCCCCCGCTGTCCCTTATAATGTACTCTCACTTCTTTTCCGTTCGTTCCGTGTATCAAAATATCATGTATCTTTTTCGGGTAATCCTGAAACGGCGTATCCAAAGAGAAATTGTACTCTCTGCATAACGCCTCCAGAATCGCATAAGAAAAACTCTTCTTATCATTACAGGATTGCCATCCCATAACCGTGATCGCACCTTCCATGATACTTAAACTCTTATCGGGAATAATCAGGTTTTCATCAAATTCCATCTTATATCCCAGTCCAAAACATTCCGGACAGGCTCCAAACGGATTGTTGAAAGAAAAACTTCTTGGCTCAATCTCTTCAATGCTGATTCCACAATCCGGACAGGAAAAACTCTGACTGAAATTAATCGGCTCCCCATCAATGACATCCACAATCAGCAATCCTTCCGCCAGCCCAAGAACCGTCTCAATAGAATCCGTCAGCCGCTGTTCAATTCCTTCTCTAACCATCAAACGATCCACAATAATCTCAATATTATGCTTGATATTTTTATCCAGTGTAATCTCTTCTGACAATTCATAGAGATTTCCATCCACACGGACACGGACATACCCGCTCTTCCTGGATCTTTCAAACAGCTTAGCATGCGTCCCCTTTCGTCCTCGTACCACAGGCGCCAGCAATTGAATCTTCGTCCTCTCCGGCAGCTCCATGATCTGATCCACCATCTGATCTACCGTCTGCTTCTTAATCTCTTTTCCACATTTAGGACAATGCGGTATCCCGATCCTGGCGTAAAGAAGACGAAAATAATCATAAATCTCCGTCACCGTCCCCACCGTAGATCTCGGATTCCTATTCGTTGATTTCTGATCGATTGATATCGCCGGTGACAATCCTTCGATACTCTCCACATCCGGCTTCTCCATCTGTCCCAGAAACTGCCTCGCATATGAGGATAAAGACTCCATATATCTTCTCTGCCCCTCCGCGTAAATGGTATCAAATGCCAGAGAAGACTTACCTGACCCGCTAAGCCCGGTCAGAACAACCAACTCATCTCTTGGTATATCCAGATCTATATTCTTCAGATTATGCTCGTTGGCGCCTCTTATCTTGATAAATTGTCTATCACTCTTTTTCTTTGCCATGCTTAATCCTTTCTTGTTATCTTAAACGTATTTTTTATTCATATTTTAACCAGAACAGTCTGTCTTATTATGTTTTCAGTCTGCCTTTCCTGCAATTCTTTAAATTTCTCACTCATTATTGCTTATTCGTCAGCCGTCTGCTTTTCCTGCTGTTCGATCATCTTCACAAAAAACTTCTATCCCGTCCTTACGATCCTTCTATAAATTATTCAGCATTTTCTTCATTTCAACAAGCTTGTCTCTCAATTCTGCCGCCGCTTCAAAGTTCAATTCTGCCGCCGCCTTCTTCATCTGTTTCGTCATATCCTGAATCAACTTCTTAAGCTCCTTCTCACTCATGGACTCCGGATCTTTCTCCATTCGGAGCTCTTCTGCCGCAACCTTCTTCGATACAGCAATCAGATCGCGTACACTTTTCTTGATCGTCTGCGGTGTGATACCATGTTCCTCGTTGTACTGCATTTGAACCTTACGCCGTCTCTCTGTCTCATCGATAGCCAGGCGCATGGAATCCGTGATCGTATCCGCATACATGATAACATGCCCTTCCGCGTTACGCGCCGCACGTCCGATCGTCTGAATCAGGGATGTCTCCGAACGCAGGAAACCTTCCTTATCTGCATCCAAGATCGCCACCAGAGTGATCTCCGGAATATCCAACCCTTCCCTGAGCAAATTGATACCCACAAGCACGTCAAAAACATCCAGACGCATGTCACGGACGATCTCTGTCCGTTCCAAAGTATCAATATCCGAATGCAGATACCTCACCCTGATCCCCACCTCGCGCATATAATCCGTCAAGTCTTCCGCCATACGCTTCGTCAGTGTGGTGATCAAAACCTTATTCTTCCTGCCGATCTCCTTATTCACCTCGCCCACCAGGTCGTCGATCTGTCCCTCCACCGGACGAACTTCCACCTCCGGATCCAGGAGTCCGGTCGGGCGGATCACCTGCTCGGCTCTCAATAGTTCATGCTGTTCCTCATAAGGTCCCGGCGTCGCCGAAACAAACATCACCTGATCTATCTTACTTTCAAATTCCTCAAAATTCAATGGGCGGTTATCCTTCGCCGATGGAAGTCGGAAACCATACTCCACCAAGGTGGATTTCCTGGACTGATCGCCATGATACATACCTCCGATCTGCGGTACCGTCTTATGCGACTCATCTATCATCATAATAAAATCATCCGGAAAATAATCGATCAGCGTATGAGGCGGTTTTCCCTGCGGCAATCCCGTCAGATGTCTGGAATAATTCTCGATTCCAGAGCAAAATCCCGTTTCCCGCATCATCTCTATATCAAAATTCGTCCTCTCAGAGATCCTCTGAGCCTCCAGTAGTTTCCCTTCACTCTTAAAATACCTAATCTGTTCCTCCAGTTCGACTTCAATCTCCTTGATTGCATGCTCCATACTGTCCTTAGATACCACATAATGAGACGCCGGGAAAATCGCAACATGGTTCAACTCATTCTTAATCTCGCCGGTCAGAATATCAATTTCTGTAATCCGGTCTACCTCATCTCCAAAAAATTCAATCCGATACCCCAGGCTTTCATATATCGCAGGAATGATCTCTAATACATCACCCCGGACACGGAATGTACCGCGTTTAAAATCCATCTCGTTACGGTCATATTGAATCTCTATAAGCTTTTTAATCACTTCATCCCGATCTCTGATCATTCCCGGCCGCAGAGATATCACCATATTCTGATAATCAATAGGTGAACCAAGACCATAGATACAGGATACACTGGCTACAATAATCACATCCCGCCGCTCCAGCAGGGAGGCGGTGGCGGACAGCCGCAGCCGGTCGATCTCCTCGTTGATGGAGGAGTCCTTCTCGATGAAGGTATCGGTGTGGGGGATGTACGCCTCCGGCTGGTAATAGTCGTAGTAGGACACAAAGTATTCAACTGCATTATTCGGAAAATACTCTTTAAACTCTCCATAGAGCTGTGCGGCCAACGTCTTATTGTGTGCGATGATCAGAGTCGGCTTGTTCAATTGCTGTATCACATTTGCCATTGTAAAAGTTTTCCCAGACCCCGTAACCCCTAGTAAAGTCTGGCATTGATTGCCTTCCTTAAAACCCTTTACCAACGCTTCGATTGCCTGGGGCTGGTCTCCGGTAGGCTCGTATTCTGATACTAATTCAAATCTTTCCACAGTAAAACTCCTCCTTACTATGACTACTATCAACCCGCCTATTCGTGTAATTTTAAGTGCTTTTTTCGATTGTATGTTCGAAAATTATGTGTCAAAACTGCAATTACACGAATCAGGTCACCTGGGCCGTTTTTTTCCACATGGCAATACTGCAAAATACTTAACGGATTTTACAATATTCACTATCAAAACTTCTTTCCGTTGGTCGGATAATATACTGTAAATTCTCAAGCAATATACTATCACATCCTAGTCTATAAAGCAACAAGTTTTTGAACATATGTTCTTTTGCTATCAATCAAAACATCTGCAAAAAAAACAGGATATGCATACTTTAAATATACACATCCTGTCTTTCATTTCAAGCCTCCAACTTCATATCAATTCCAAACATATTTTTTAGCCTTCTTACATCCTCTTCATCATATGGATGTACCTCATCAATAAATGATTGGATTTCTTCTACACAATCTTCGATAATTACCTGCTTGTCTGTATAAACATCTACTGTGATAATAGAACTGGAGTGTCCTAATGCCGATGCCACTGCTTTTTGATTCACATCATTCTTCATCAGCAATGTGGCATATGTTGAACGAAGATCATGAAACCGTATATGAGGCAGCCCTAAATCCTCTAATAATTTCTTATAATGAACAAAGTGATAATGCTTACTTCTCGGCCGCCCATAGCTGGAACAGCAGATGTAATCCAAATCCTGGAATATCCAACGTCCATTCTGCCGTCTGCTCCGGCTTTTCTCATATTTACGCCGCTCTTCTAAGATTGCCTGATAAACATAATCAGGAATATCCAGTTCGCGACAGCTTGATTGTGTTTTAGGCGGGATTTCCTGCTTTGTCTTTGTATTAGGGGCAATGGAATCCGAATCTGCATGTAAATCTTCGCCCAGTTGCCGCCTGATTCTCAATTTATGACGTTCAAAATCTACATCTGAATACTTAAGTCCATTAATTTCTCCTCGACGCAGCCCCATAAGAAGGGCAAATACAAGCTGCATATGTATCTTTGTATTTTTTGAGGCTTTAAGTAGTTGTTTGACCTGTTCCAAATTATATGTTTTGGTCTCATTCACTACGAGGACATGGTAATCATTTTTCTTTGTTCCCTTTGGTAAGGTAATTCCCTCACAAGGGTTTTGTGTAACCAGATTTTTAGAAATAGCAAATTCTATTGCCGTATTTAATACAGGCTTGGCTACTTTTAACATAGAAGGATACTTTTTTACCAGATTATTGAACATTTTCATAATATGGCCTTGATTTAATGCCTGTAACTTCAATTTCCCAATACTAGGATTAATATGCTTCTCTATACAATTTTTATATGTTGTATAGCTGTTCGCTGTAAATCCCTGACGCGGCCTCATCTCATATTCCAGCCAATATTTTAATAGTTCTTCTACCTTTACATTCTTATAAGCCACATATCGCTTATCATGTAATTGTGCTATCACACTATCCCTCGTCTTTTCTGCTTCAGCCTTTTTTAAAAACCCCGAATGTTGGCACTCTCTTTTCGATAAATCTTCATAAATTAACGTGACACGGAATCCAAATTTCTCCTTGATTGGCATGATTCCACTCACCTCATAATCCACATATGGACGAAGATCTGCTTTTGTCAAATCCATGGTCTCACCTTCTTTTTAATATGTATCAAAATGTTTTCATTCTGACTCAGGCAAAAATTCCTTATTTAAGAAATCCATTATCCTCTCATTTCCCTCCATAATGTCCACATAAAACTCAAATGTAGTGTTTACAGAACTATGCCCTAATAACGCAGATATTTTTGCAAGAGATACTCCTTTCTCCAATAAAGCTGTTGCATACATATGTCTCAACCCATGAACTGAAATACGCGGAATACCTAACATTTTGCATATCTTATTTAATTCATTATTTAACGAAGAACGTGCATGATGTAATCCATTTTTTTGGCAACTGACAAATCCTGAATCCTTATAGGTACTGCCATTTTTCTGTTTCCATATCTTCATTTTTTCCTTTCTTTTTTCTAACTCTACCCATACGATCATTGGAACTTTTAATGTCCGGTTGCTTTGTTCGCTCTTCGGTTCTCGCAGCACCAACTCATATTCTTGCACTTTCTTTCCTTCCTCGTCCATATGTGCTTCAACTACCAACTGTCTTTGAATGGTAACTGTTCGTCTTTGAAAATCAAAATCTTCAAATTTAAGGCCTAAAATCTCGCCTTTTCTCAACCCGCAGTATAAACCAAGAAGTATTTCTAAAAACCAATTTCTTTCCTTTGCTTCTTTGAGGAAAAGGCTAATCTGATTTTTACTAAGAATCCTAACATTGCTTTTTTTCCTCGGATATCTCTTCGCCGCTTTTACAGGATTATTGCGAATCAATTGTTCTGCAACAGCATCTTTCATGGCAATATACAGAACCTCTCTGCACTTATTTGCGGCAGATTCACAGTAAAAAGAAGTTTTCTCTAAAAGGCGATTCACATAATCTGTGCTGACAAACTTTAGCACAATATTCTCATCAACATTAGGCAAAATAAAACGGTATAATATTTGTGATGTCAGAAGTCTGGTAGTCGATTTTATTCTCTCGGAAAATATACTTACATACCAAAAAATCAAATAATTTTTGAATGTAATATTCTCGTCCCGATTAAAAAATCTCATATTCATTCGTCGGTTAAATTCATGAATATGCTGTTTATATGCTTCTTCTGCCTCAACATCACTACTAAAACCGCCTATCTTTCCATACTTTACGCTATAATCCTCCTGCAAAACTTTTGTCCTGTGATACCACGAGCCTCTTTCATAAAAAGCATGCGGGCACTTTTTAGATTTTTTATCCATTCTTTCTCCTCTTAAATTTCCTCTCCATCTATCCACCTGTCAAAAGAATCTTTCGGAACCCGGTAGATACGTCCTATTTTGATCACTCTGAATGGAGTCTGCTTTTTATTAACCTCATCCAGGAAATCATAAGTTTTACTTCTTCCAATACCCAGTAATTGCTGAATCTCCTCAGCATTGTACACCTTTGATAACAGATTTTCTTTTGCCATATGTCCTCCTCCTTTTATAGTTTATAACTTCTCGGAATCTTCAGCCCTTATTTCATGGGGCTTTCAGAACCTATT
>OFGG01001941.1_pt1 | contig 12300 bp, 7 predicted proteins | sample 1521701 | NCBI WGS metagenome assembly OFGG01 (sample SAMEA3504081, study PRJEB24116) | mouse gut metagenome | biome: mouse gut; feature: mouse-associated habitat; material: faeces | place: Denmark | collected 2011
AGCAGCGGAAATGATGGCAGCGGAACCGGAAGTGACGTGGCCGGAACAGGAAACGGGACAGAAGGGGAAACCGGCGGGAGTGACGATACGCAGGGAGACCGGTCTGAAAAAGATGATGCGGCAGATAAAAAGGAAGAAGGAACTGCCGGCGGGACAGATAGTTTTGCGCCGGAAAAAGGGACCACTTTTACAATAAAAGGCCTGCGTTACAGGGTAACGGGGAAGTCGGAAGTGGCATTTGCAGGCCTGCAGGGCGCAAAATCCGCGAAGCTTACAAAAGTGTCGGTTCCGGCAACCGTAAAGTTCCGCAAAAAGAGTTATAAAGTTACATCCATTGCGGCCAGAGCGCTGAAAAATCACAGGAGTGTAAAAACAGTTTCAGTCGGAAAGAATGTAAAATCCATTGGAAGCGCCGCATTTTCAGGCTGCACGAAGCTGTCATCCGTCACGACCGGAGCCGGGCTTGTTACAATCGGAAAGGAAGCGTTTCGCGGCTGTAAAGAGCTGAAAACGCTGACGATCAAATCAACGAAGTTAAAGAGCGTCGGAAAAAATGCTTTCCGCGGCATACACCCGCAGGCGAGGATAAAAGTTCCGGGAAAGAAGCTGGGAAGTTATAAGAAACTGATGAAGGGGAAAGGACAGGGAAGCAAAGTGAAGATAGTAAAGAAATAAAGCAGGAAACGGGGCGGCTGATGGCGGCAGGCGCGGAGGGTAAGTACACGATCGTAGTGGTTCGTGACGATGTGTATATCCTGCGCGCCTGTCCGGGGATGCCGTTTTTTCCCGTCATGTGACAGGGAGCGATTCATTTTGTCAACCGGTCGGACGGTCCTGACGAGGTGCAGGACGGACAGCTGTCTGAGCGTTTTTGTACGGTCTGCAGGGGGGAGCGGTGCGACGGGGCCGGGGGTCCATCGCACGGGCGCTGACACAGGAACAGGGTGGACAGATTCTATAGATTCTCAAACACGACCGTTTCTTTTTCAAGTCCTTTTACCACTTCCTGGCTGATTCCCATGCGCTGAGTGATATCTTCCATGTCATCGGCCAGGCTTCTGGTATTGCCGGCGACGCCGGCGATGCCGCTGGCCCCTTCCCCGATCACTTTTGTGATTCTGCCGATGGAATCTGCAATCTCAGACATGGAAGACTTTAAGTGCCCTGTCTGTTCCTGAAATTCATCCATGGCGTGGCGGATATAGGCTGCATCTTCCCTGTACTGGCTGCCGGACTGCACGAATGCCTGAAATTCTGTGAGCACAGACTGATTCATATAATCCACAAGCTGCTGCGCCTGCCCGGAGAGATTGTACACGGCGGCAGTGACCACGTCGTTGATCTCCTGAATACGGCTGGCGGTTTCCTGGCTGGAGCTGGCCTCCTCCGCGACGACCGCGAAACCTTTGCCTGAGTCGCCGGCATTGGCGGCTTCCACCGAGGCATTCAGGGAGATCAGCCGGGTCTGGCGGGAGATCGCGAGGATTTCTTCTGTCAGATTCCGGATCTGATCCACACTTTTGCTTTTTTCGATGGCATCGTTTAAGGAGCGCAGGATCTCCTCCGCTTTCGCACGGGTCATTTCCGCGCTGTTTCTGGCAGTCTGCTGCATGGTGTCTGCGCGTTCGTTCATGCGGGCTGTGCAGATCGTGATGGCGTTGCATTCTTCTGCGATTTTATGGACGTCGAGGCGGACATTTTCCGCGTTGTCGCTGATGACGGATACGCTGCCGGCCACTTCCTGAATTGTTTCGGATAGCTGACCGGCAAGGGAAGAAAGGCCGGCTGCGCTTCCCCTGGAGGCTCTGGTTCTTTTCAGCACTTCTCCGGTCATACTGTTGATGTGGCCGGAACTTTCCCGGATTGTTTTTAAGATACTGCTGACAGGAGTCACAACATAACAGGTGATCAGCTTCAGATCGGCGAACACCAGCAGGGCGCAGGTGATAATTGCCGTGATGCCCACGGCAAGGGAGATCCGGTATACGGCAAGGAGGTGTTCCTTCGCCGCCCCGGTCTGTGCGCTGATGGAAGCGTCCAGGGCGTCTATATCCGCGTCCAGGGCGCTGGCGAAGGAAGCCACGTCACCGTTGGCGAGGGCGTAGGCATCTGTGGTTTTGTGGGCGGCGCTGGCACAGACCAGGCGGACAAGCGCGTGCCGGAAAGAATCATAATCCGCCAGAAGGGCTTCATACTGTTCCTGGTCTTCCGGTGTCACGTAGGCTTTGTAGCCGGCAAGCATATCGTAAAGCCGCGTTTCCTCCTCTTTGATCTGATTTACGAGTGTGATCATGGTGCTATAGTCGGTGGCGACAATGTGGCTCAGCGCCATTTTATGGAGCTCCATGGAAGACTGGCAGATATCTGCCAGCCGGCTTTTTCCGTCCATATAATTGTCAGTGATGGCGGAAGCGCCTGCATTTACATTCCGGATGCTGAAAATGGAGAGCATATTTGACAGAAGCGCCACAATCCCGAGAAGGGCAATGGGCAGAATCAGACGGTATTTTAAACGAATGTTTTTCATTGGGGCTGTCACTCCTTTTTAGTCTGTTATACGAATCCGGATTCTAGGGGGCGGTGATTCCTTCGACCATTATGTCGAGCTGTTCCTGCAGGGTCTCTTCTGAGAGATTTCCATTCAGAATGTCCGAGGTAAACGTGGTGACCGGTTCCCAGAAATTGTTTCCGATGCGCTGCAGCGAAGAGTATTGCGACTGCTCCAGCAGCGCGGCGATTGCGGGAGAGCTGCGGACTTCCTCCGAGGCAGCGGCGTTTATCGCGGAAGGCCCCTGACCGCGCATGCCAAAGCGGAGCATCTGGTTTTCCCCGGATGTAATCCATTCGGCCAGTCTGGCGGCCCATTTCCGCTCCTTTGAGTAGGCGTTTACACCGATCAGCTTGTAACCGGAGAAGGAGGTCATCTGCACCTGTTTTCCGGCGCAGGTATAGGAGGGCAGTTTTGCCGCACCAAAGCCATCGCCCCAGACTTCCCCGACGGCAACCGCATTCCAAACGCCGTTGATGCCCGCTATAACCGTGCCGTTCCTGACGCCCTCCAGAAAGCCGGCGTCGTCGGTGGAGAGAAAGCCCGGATGCTTTGCGATATCCAGCATGGCTTTCGCGACATCGGTTCCCTTTATGGCCCCGTCTGTGCTATTCCAGGTGCAGTAATTGGTAATCCCGTCATCATTCAGCCCGACGGTGAGTCCGGTTCCACCGAACAGCGAATATACATACCAGCCGGAAGACCATTCCATGGAGACTTTCCTGCCGCGTTCCGCGGCGACGGACAGCATCCGGTCCAGGGATAAGATATCCTCTTCTGAAAAATAATCCTTATTATAATAGAGAAAATAGCCGTTATCCGCGGTCAGCGGAAGAGCGTAGAGCGTGTCGTTTACGGACGCCGCAAGGACAGATTCCGGCAGGTTGTTTTCGCGCACCGATTCGGCGTTTTCCACCGGTTCCAGCGCGCCGGCGGCCACCAGCGTGTTCAGCTGGTCGTCCGCAAAAGCGAATACATCTGCACCCTGTTCCAGATCCGCCAGCAGGGCGTCTGCACAGTGGCTCTCGCTCTCGGGGTGGAAAGTGATCTGAAAATCCGCCTCTCCGCGATACTGTTCCTGAAAGCTGTCAAAGATCTGACAGAGAAGCGCTTCGTCCTCGGCCGCCCCCCAGACGGTCAGACTGACTGACTCCGGGAGAGGCATTTCTTTTGTTTCTGTTCCGGATTCCGGGGAGGCCGGCTGCTGTTTCTGACATCCTGATAAAAAGCCGGCCGCAAGAAAGACCGGAAACCACAGACTGATTTTTCGTTTCATGATGTTCTCCGTAGAATGTAATATTTTGAATTATCATAGCATTCCGGGGATGTTTTTGCAATCCGGTTTTTTGGAAGGCTTACTGCCCGATAAACGGAGCGGGAATGCGATCCTTTTTTGTAAAAAAAGTATAAAAAGTATGAAAATAAATTGACAGAAAACAGTCATATTGATAAAATGAATTCATACAAATAGATGGGAAATGGTTAAAATGCTGAAACCAGTCAGAGAAGGAGGAAGTGCGATGTATTTTAAGACAACAGACGCCCATGAAGCGTTCCGGAAACAGATCCGCAGATTTGCCGAGGCAGAGGTAAAGCCGCAGGCATTTATGATGGACCAGAATAATGAGTTTCCAGCGGAAGCCGTAAAGAAAATGGCTGAGATGAACCTGATGGGAATCCCGTATCCGAAAGAGTACGGCGGAGCCGGGCTCGATGTGATGAGCTATGCGATTGCGGTGGAAGAGCTGGCGAGAGTGGACGGTGGAACGGGCGTTATCCTTTCCGCACATGTATCGCTTGGAAGCTGGCCGATTTTCCAGTACGGCACAGAGGAGCAGAAACAGAAATACCTTGTTCCACTTGCCAGGGGAGAGAAAATCGGCGCGTTCGGGCTCACGGAGCCGAATGCAGGTTCAGATGCGGGCGGAACGGAGACGACGGCGGTCTTAAAAGGAGATTATTATCTGCTGAACGGCGGCAAGATCTTTATCACGAACGCGCCGAAAGCGGATACATATGTGGTGTTTGCGGTGACAACCCCGGATATCGGCACAAAGGGAATCTCTGCCTTTATCGTGGAAAAAGGATACGAGGGATTTGAGTTCGGTGACCACTATGATAAGATGGGAATCCGCTCCTCATCCACGGCAGAGCTGATATTTAACGATGTAAAGGTTCCGAAGGAGAATCTGCTCGGCAAAGAGGGGGAGGGATTTAAGATTGCCATGGCGACGCTCGACGGCGGGCGTATCGGTATCGCTTCCCAGGCGCTGGGGATTGCACAGGGCGCGTTTGAAAATGCACTGGAATATTCCAAAGAAAGAGTTCAGTTTGGCAGACCGATCTGCCGTCAGCAGATTGTCTCGTTCAAACTTGCGGATATGGCGACGAAACTGCGCTGCGCGAGGATGCTGGTGTACAGTGCGGCGGAACTGAAAGAACACCACGAGCCGTACGCGATGGAGGCGGCAATGGCCAAACAGTACGCTTCGGATATCGCGCTTGAAGTGACAAACGACGCGCTTCAGATCTTTGGCGGAAGCGGCTACTTAAAAGGCATGGAGGTGGAGCGCGCCTACAGGGATGCGAAGATTACGACGATCTATGAGGGAACAAATGAGATCCAGCGTGTGGTGATCGCGGCGAATCTGATCGGGAAAATGCCGAAGTCCCCATCCGCGTCAAAAGCCGCGGGGCAGAAGAAGCCTGCCGTGACGGGACTCCGCAAAAAGATGATATTCAAAGGAGGAAGCGCGCAGGAGCGAGTGGATTCCCTTGTGGAGAGCCTTCGGAAGGATGGATACGATTTTACGGTCGGAATTGACATCGACACACCGATCGCACAGGCGGAGCGTGTGGTCAGTGCCGGAAAGGGAATCGGTGCGAAGGAGAACATGGCGCTGATTGAGAAGCTCGCGGCGGCGGCAGGAGCTGCGGTCGGGTCTTCACGCCCTGTGGCGGAGACCTTAAAATATGTTCCGATGAACCGCTATGTCGGAATGTCCGGTCAGAAGTTCACGGGAAATCTCTACATAGCCTGCGGGATTTCAGGTGCAAGCCAGCATCTGAAGGGAATCAGGGACGCGGCCACGATTGTGGCGATCAATAAAAACGCCAATGCGCCCATTTTCAAAAACTGTGATTACGGTATCGTCGGCGATGTGATGGAGATACTCCCGCTGCTCGCGGCCGCGCTCGACACCGGAGAGCCGAAGAGCCCCGCGCCTGTACCGATGATTAAGATGAAGCGTCCGGCGCCGCCGAAGCCGGAACCGGTCGGCAAAAGTTATGTGTGCAGCGGCTGCGGTTATGTGTACGATCCGGATCTCGGAGATGAGGACGGGGAGGTAATGCCCGGAACCCTGTTTGAGAAGCTTCCGGACGAGTGGGTCTGCCCGGAGTGCGGGGAAGAGAAAGAGCAGTTTATTGAAGAAGCGTAGAGGAGGATGAGCCATGTATTGTGTGAGAAATGTAACGGATGACCTGTACTGGATTGGTGCGAATGACCGGCGTCTGGCGCTGTTTGAGAATATTCATCCCATTCCAAGGGGAGTTTCCTATAATGCCTATGTTCTGACCGACGAAAAAACCGTTCTCTTTGACACGGCGGACTGGTCAGCGTGCCGCCAGTTCCTCGAGAATCTGGAGCATGTCCTTGCCGGTCGCAGCCTTGACTATATGGTGATCAACCATATGGAGCCCGATCACGGGGCGTCCCTGGAAGAAGTGCTGCTCCGCTATCCGGATGTGACGGTGATCAGCACAGCGAAAGCGTTTATGCTGATGCGCCAGTTTGGATTCCATATCGACGGGCATCCCCTGGATGAAGTAAAAGAGGGGGATACCAGGTGTTTCGGAAAGCACACGGTGACGTTTGTCGCGGCTCCGATGGTGCACTGGCCGGAGGCGATGGTGACGTTTGATGTGACAAACGGTGTTCTGTTTGCAGCGGATGCGTTCGGTTCCTTCGGCGCGCTGGATGGCAGACTGTTCAATGACGAGGTAAATTTTGACCGCGACTGGATTGACGACGCGAGACGCTATTACACAAATATCGTCGGCAAGTACGGCCCGCATGTGCAGCTGCTTCTGAAAAAAGCCGGCGCGATTGTCGATAAAATCAAATATATCTGCCCGCTTCACGGTCCGGTGTGGCGCAGCGATTTCGGGTATCTGATCGACAAATACCAGCACTGGAGCACCTATGAGCCGGAGGAGAAAGGAGTTATGATCGCCTACGCCTCCATGTACGGCAATACAGAGGCTGCCGCGAACGCGCTGGCTTCGAAGCTCTGTGAGAAGGGTATGACCAATGTTGCGGTATATGATGTCTCGAACACGCATGTATCCTACCTGATTTCCGAGACATTCCGCCTGAGCCATGTGGTTCTGGCGAGCGTGACCTACAATCTCGGCATCTATCCTGTGATGCACAATTATCTGATGGATATGAAGGCGCTCAATCTTCAGAAGAGGACATTTGCGATTGTGGAGAATGGTTCCTGGGCCTGCAGGTCCGGCGATCTGATGGAAAAGTTTATTCAGGAAGAGCTGAAAGGCATGACAGTTCTTGGAAGCAGACTTTCCCTTGCATCCTCCCTGCAGGCGGAGAAGGCAGGCGAGCTGGACGCTCTTGCAGACGCGATACTCGAATCCATGGAGGAAGAAAAGAAATAAAAAGCTCACAAAGAATCCGGCTCTGGCCGGATTCTTTATTTACAGGTGAATCATCTTTTTACCAGCCGGTGTCCCTGTAATCCCGCATACAGACAGGATCGACGGATTTTCTGCGTGAAAAGAAGAGCCTGAGGACAAAGACAGCAAATGCCACCAGCATGATTCTGCGCCATAACTGATTTGTATTTTTTTCTTTCATTGTAAGATGCCTCCCGTTCTGTTTTATGATGCCATTATCATATCAGAAAGCCCGGGGCACATTCCATCGATCCGGCTTACATTTTTCCCCGGTTTCTTACATTTCTGCAAGATTCTGTGGGGCTGGAAAAAGACGCGCGGGAGTTCCTGACAGATATTGCGACTGTGTGCGGGGAAGGGAAGAGGGATTGTTTTTCCGGGAAATGTGTGTTACGGTTGTTACGGTTCAGGGCGCAGGACGGATCGCACGTCGGCGGCCGGTCAGGGCGCCCGGGACGGACCTGCGCACAGAATGGCCGCCGGGGAGGAGAGGAAAATGAACACAAATGACAAAAAAGGAATCCGTTTACTGAAAAAAGGGCGGAAGGGTCTGATTTACACTGTTTTCAGCCGTCTGGGTCTGATTCTGCTGCTGCTCATACTGCAGTTTTCAGTGGTTCTGGGGCTGTTTCAGTGGTTTGCGGGACTGCTTCCCCATGTTCTGGGCGGAACGATTCTGTTCAATATTATCATGGTGCTGTATCTGCTCAACAGCGGGATCAATCCAACCGCAAAAATTACATGGCTGATTCTGATTATTCTGTTTCCGGTATTCGGTGCGCTGCTTCTGCTCTACACGCAGACGGAAATCGGGCACCGTGCCGTAAAAATGCGGGTCGCGCAGCTGATAGAGGAGACGGACGGCTATATTGAGCAGGAGGAACAGACGGTCGCGTCGCTTGAAAAGGAAAATCCGGGGGTTGCGTCAATGGCGGCGTATATCCGCCACACCGGCTGTTATCCGGTTTTTGATAATACGCGTGTGACGTATTTTTCATCGGGTGAGGATAAGTTTGCAGAAATGCTTATACAGCTGGAGCGGGCGGAGCATTTTATTTTTCTGGAGTATTTTATTATCGAAGAAGGGCTGATGTGGGGGAAAATCCTCGAAATCCTTGCGAGAAAGGCGAAACTTGGCGTGGAAGTCCGGGTAATGTATGACGGTATGTGTGAATTTTCCACGTTATCGCATGATTATCCGGAGCGTCTGCGGGCGCTCGGCATTGCATGTAAAATGTTTGCGCCGGTGATCCCGTTTGCTTCCACGCACTATAATTACCGCGATCACCGCAAGATTCTGGTGATCGACGGACACACGGCGTTTAACGGCGGGGTTAATCTCGCAGATGAATATATTAATCAGGTGGAGCGCTTCGGGCACTGGAAGGATACGGCGGTGATGCTTGAGGGCGGGGCGGTAAAAAGTTTTACCCTGATGTTTCTGCAGATGTGGAATATTGACGAGCAGACTCCGGAATTCAGACAGTATTTGTGCAGCGCGCCGTCCGCGAAAGATGAGAGAGGATATGTGATCCCGTACGGCGACGGTCCGCTTGACGGCGATAAGGTGGGCGAGCGCGTTTACATGGATATTTTAAACCGTGCGGACCGCTATGTACATATCATGACGCCATATCTGATTCTGGACGGGGAGCTGGAGACAGCGTTAAAATATGCGGCTGAGCGGGGAGTTGATGTGAAAATCATTCTGCCGGGCATTCCGGACAAAAAGGCGCCGTATGCGCTGGCAAAGACTCATTATGCATCCCTGCTGAAATCCGGGGTCGGTATCTATGAATATATCCCCGGATTTGTTCACGCGAAAGTGTTTGTCAGCGATGATAATAAAGCGGTAGTCGGAACGATTAATCTGGATTACCGGAGTCTGTACCACCATTTCGAGTGCGCGACATTTCTGTATGAGACCGGCTGTATCCCTGAGATTGAGCGGGATTTTACCGACACGCTGGCCAGGTGCAGGCAGGTGACTGCCGAAACCATCCGGAATGAAAAGCTCAGAACCCGGATTTTCGGCAGTCTGCTGAAAGTTATCGCGCCGCTTTTGTAAAAATTCCGCATCAAACGCGGGCATTTTCTGTATCGGCCGTGATTCAGGCGGAGGGGATCTTTAATACCTGCCCGATGCGCAGAACGTCGCTGGTCAGGCCGTTTAACCGCCGGATATCATCGATGGTGGTGCCGTAGCGCTGTGCGATCAGCCAGAGACTGTCTCCGGGACGCACGGTGTATTCAATAGTTCCCGGAGAAGGAACGATCTGTCCGATTCCGTGGTAGATATCATATAGCTTCTTCCAGGTGAGAGGGCCCACCATGCCGTCCGGTTCCAGCTGGACCGCCTGCTGGAATGCGATCACCGCCTGTCTGGTTCCGTTGCCGAAAATGCCGTCCTGTGCCGGGGCCGGGATGGAGGGATAGTATTCTGACATCACATTTAAGAGGTACTGGAGTGTGATGACGTCCTGCCCCTTTGAGCCCTGCCGCAGTACCTGGCCTGGCGGGACGGTTCCGATCCCTAAAGTGGTGCCTTCGCTGTCCAGCTCTGCCAGCCTTGTCACCGCGGTATAGAGGCTGGACATTTTGTACCAGGTGGCTCTGCCGGCGATGCCGTCCGGCGTGAGATTGAAAATATTCTGAAATTTTGTCACCGCCGCCTTTGTACTGTTTCCGAACACACCTTTTTCGTCGGTGATGGCGGGAATTGCCGGGTAATTCCGCCGGATTCTTGTCAGCCATGTCTGGAGGGTTTCCACATCGAGTCCCGAGCTGCCGGTTTTTAAGGGGGTTCCGGGATAGGAGGACAGGACGCCGGTGACGATGTCCGTGCTGACGATCTCGATATCGCGCGGATAGTAGGAGCGCAGAATCTGAAGAGGGCTGCGTCCCTGTTCGGCAAGCGTGACGGTTCCCCACTGGGAAAGGCCCTCACAGGTTGCGGTGGTTCCGTTGCAGAAGGAGGTAAAATACGGCGCGTTCTGCCCCTGCCTGCGCACGTATTCGTTGAAAATTTCATTTACTATCCGGCTGACTGAATCATAGACCGGGCGTCCCTGTACAAAATACTGGTCATAGGCGGTGCTGTTTGTGATGTCGAAGCTGTAGCCGCGGCTTCTGTACCATTCGGTGTAGACGCGGTTGAGAGCAAATGTGATGATCGCGTAGATATTTGCCCTCAGAGCGGCATCGGGCCAGGTGGGGTAGATCTCGCTGCTGGCCACGTTTTTCACATAATCGGGAAAAGACACCTGCACGTTCCCTGCATTCTGGGAGGGAGTGCCGAGGTGTACCGTGATGGGATTCGGGATCGCGACCTGGCGGAGCACATAGGTGCTCTGCGCGGCGCCTTCCTGATTCCGCGGTTCCTGCATTGCGACGGCCGGTTTTCCGATGGTAATTTCCGTCGCGCGGGGATTGCGGTCCAGCGCGTCCGCAGGCACGGGGGCGAGCGGCAGGACCGCTGTTTCTCCCTCAAAAATGGGAATATCCGTGATGTAGAGAGGGTGGAATCCGGACGCCTGTGCGAGTACATTGTAACTGTAATACGGGGTTCCGGTAAAATACGGGTTCTGTGAGAAGCTTTTGTCAAGTGTCTCGAGAGGGACGGGTCCGGCCTCCCCGTTTTCATCTGTCGTCAGCGTGTAGACCGTGTTCCCGGACAGGCTGAGAATCCGGATCTGTATGCCGCTTAACGGGACCGCGTCGTGAGCGGTCCGCGCTTCCATGAGCAGGTAACCGATTGCCATAACTGTAACTGGCTCCTTTCTGGTATCTTTAAATATGTATTCCGGAAACAGCGTTTTATGTTTCCTGTGCAGATTCGTCCGGGCCGTCCGGCCTGTCACAAATTTTTTTCTTAAATTTTTCTGAATGACTTGAAATTTTTTTCTTTTTCTGTTATTATGATTAAGCTGTTTCTGATAGCAGAGGAACGGCACAGGCAACCGTAGTCTAACGGATAGAACACCGGACTCCGACTCCGGCAATGCGGGTTCGATTCCCGCCGGGTGCATTTTACTGGAAAGGCGCGCGGAATTTATGCCTCCGCGCGGCATAAGACTGACAGAATAGCGTATCTGCTAATGGCAGGTATGGCTGTTTTTTTATACCTGAATTTCAGGAGAATATGGCTGCAGAGTGACAGATTCCGGACCGGTGTCCGGACGGTGAGATGAGAAAGGTACGGTGGACAGATAGATGGAATCCCGGAAGATGAATGAGGAGCCGAACAAAGATGGTTTTGAGGGAGTACTTGGCTTTATACGGAAGAATGTACGGTATTTTTCCGCAGGTGTACTGTTTATAATTCTGGTTCTGGTGCTTGTAAAGTTTGCAGGGCCGGGCAGAGGGACCCCGGTGGAAAATGATCAGCAGACGGAGGCTGCGGATGCGCAGCAGCAGGAGGAGACGGAGGTTCCCTATCAGGTGGATGCATATCCGGCGGTGAACGCGCTGGTGACGCAGTATTACAATGCCTACGCGACGGGGGATCTCGGCGCGGTGTCCTGTCTGGCGATGCCGCTGTCGGAAAATGAGCAGAGCTATATCACACTTTTTTCACAGTATGTGGAAGGGTATCAGAATATTAAGTGCTATACCAAAAAGGGGCTTGACGACAATTCCTATCTGGTTTCCGTCGCCCTGGAGATCAAGTTCGCAGGGGTGGATACGGTAGCCCCGGGCCTGGATTTTTTCTATATCCGCACAAACGGGGAGGGCGGTCTGTATATTGACAATCTTTACAGTCAGTATAATCTGAAAAATCAGGAGAATGCGCTTGACACAAGTGTGCAGAGTCTGATTCAGAAGTTTGAAAATGAGCAGGATGTGATTGCTCTCCAGAAGGAAGTACAGGAGCGCTATAATACGGCAGTGGCGGCGGATGCGAATCTTTCCACCATGATTACGGCGACAATCCCGAATGCCCTTAAGGAGCTGGAGACTGTTGCCGCGCAGAATCCGCCAGCCGGAACGGAGGCACCGCCGGAACAGCCGGCGGGAACAGAAGCGCCGTCGGAGGCGCCGGCTGGGACAGAGGCGCC
>OFGG01001942.1_pt1 | contig 12299 bp, 8 predicted proteins | sample 1521701 | NCBI WGS metagenome assembly OFGG01 (sample SAMEA3504081, study PRJEB24116) | mouse gut metagenome | biome: mouse gut; feature: mouse-associated habitat; material: faeces | place: Denmark | collected 2011
ATTTCCGCGGCGGTGACAAAGGCGCTGTACGGCACGGAGCTTTCAAACAGCGTCACAAGGCTGGAGCAGTTTGCGGCCTGCGCGTTTTCGCATTTTCTGGCTTACGGGCTTCAGTTAAAGGAGCGGCAGGAAAGCGGGTTTTATGCGGTGGATATCGGAAATGTGTTCCATGAAGCGCTTTTGTATTTTGCCGAAGGCATCCGCGGGCGCGGGTACGACTGGTTTACGGTGACGGAGGAAGAGAGCGAGGAGCTTTTAAAAGAAGCGATGGAACGGGCGATTGGGGAAACCAATAACCCGTCGCTTTACGCCAATGCCAGGAGCAGCTATGCAAAGGAGCGGATGTACCGCATTTTAAAACGCACGGTGGCGGCGCTTTTGCACCAGGTCAGGCAGGGGCGGTTTGCGCCGGAGGGATTTGAGGTGTCGTTTGCGTATGCCGGGGATTTGGACGCGGTTCATTTTAAGCTGAGCGAAGAGGAAAAGATGCGCCTGATCGGCAGGATTGACCGGATTGACACCTGTCCGGACGGCGATAAGCTGTATGTGAAGATTATTGATTATAAGTCCGGGAATACGAGTTTTCAGTTTCTGAACGTCTATTACGGCCTGCAGCTGCAGCTGGTGGTTTATATGAACGCGGCGCTGGAGCTGATGGGACGGCAAAATCCCGAAAAGAAGCCTGTCCCGGCGGGGATTTTTTATTATCATGTGAAGGATCCGGTGATTGAAGCCGAAGAGGAGTTGGACGAAGAGGAACTGCGCAGAAAAATTTTTGCGGAACTGAAATTAAACGGGATTGCAAACGCCGATCCGGCCGTGCTTGGGATGCTGGATACGGCGCTGGGACAAAGCGGTGGCGTAAACTCCGAGGTGATCCCGGTGGGACTGAATAAAGACGGCAGCTTAAAGAAAGCGTCTAAGGTTCTTTTCGAGCAGGATTTTGCGGCGCTGTCCAATTATGTCAATGAGACGATCCTGCATTTGGGGCGGCAGATGATGCAGGGCGAAATCGGCGTTTCGCCGTATGCGCTGGCGGGCAAAAGCAGCTGCGACTACTGCGCGTTCCGTTCGGTCTGCCGGTTTGACGCAAGGGTTCCGGGCTTTTCGTACCGCAGGCTGGCGGAACTTTCCGAAGAAGAACTTTTGATGCGGATGAGAGGGGAGGAACGGTGATGGGCATGGAATGGACAAAGGAGCAAAAAGAGGTCATTACTTTGCGCGGCAAAAACCTTCTGGTTTCCGCGGCGGCGGGCTCGGGCAAGACGGCCGTTTTGGTGGAACGGATTATCGGCAGGATTTTGGACGGGGCGCATCCGGTGGATATTGACCGGATGCTGATTGTGACGTTTACTTCTGCGGCGGCGGCGGAGATGCGCGAGCGGATCGGGAATGCGATTGAAGCGGCTCTGGAACGCGATCCGGCGAACGGGCATTTGATGAAGCAGGCGTCTTTGGTGCACCATGCGCAGATTACGACGATCCACAGCTTTTGCCTGTACCTGATCCGCAATTATTTTCACCGGGTGGATTTGGAACCGAATTTTCGGATTGCGGAGGAAGGGGAGTTAAACCTTTTAAAGGAAGACGTGATGGACGAGGTGCTGACGCGTAATTATGAAGCGGGGGAGGAACGCTTTCTGCAGTTTGTCGAGTGCTTTGCAACGGGGAAAAAGGACGACGGGCTTAAGGATATGGTTTTTGGGCTGTATGCGTTTGCCATGAGCGTTCCCTGGCCTAAGGAGTGGCTGTCTGCAGCGGCGGAAAATTACCGGGCGCACAGTTTTTCGGAACTGGAACAAATGCCCTTTATGCAGGCGCTGCTTTCTTATTTAAAGCATATCTGTAAAGGCCTTCTGGCGCTTGCAGAGGAGAATGAGGCATTAACGCTTGAGCCGGACGGCCCCGCTTATCTGAACCAGACGGCTTCCGATGATAAAAGGCAGGCGGCGGAACTGGCGGGAGCAGAAAGCTATCGGGAGTTTGCGGCAAGGTTAAACGCCGTTTCATTTGGCAGGCTTCCCGTGAACCGCAAGTATGAGGGCAGCGAAGAAAAACGGGAGTTGTTTAAGGAGCAGCGGGAGCGGCTGAAGGCGGCGGTGAAAAAGCTGAAGGCCGGCTATGCGTTTGCGGGCGAGGAGGAATTGTTTTTACGCATGGCGCAGATGCGGCCTGTCGCCGAGGAACTGGTGCGGCTGGCGGAGGAATTTCTGGACGCGTATGACGCAAGGAAGCGGAAGGAAAATATTCTGGATTTTGACGATCTGGAGCATTTTGCGCTTCGGATTCTTTTGGACGGGGAGACGAAGCAGCCGACTGAGATTGCGCTGCAGTGCAGGAAGCTTTATGAGGAGGTTATGGTGGACGAGTACCAGGACAGCAACCTGGTGCAGGAGAGCCTTTTGCTTGCCGTTTCCGGCGAGGCGGACGGGAAATACAACCGTTTTATGGTGGGGGACGTAAAACAGAGCATTTACCGGTTCCGCCTGGCAAGGCCCGAGCTTTTTATGGAAAAATACCATGCCTATACGGCGGACGGCGAAGAGAAGCGGAAGATTGAACTGCACAAAAATTTCAGGAGCCGAAACGAGGTGCTTCATACGGCGAACCATATTTTTTTCCAGATTATGAAGCCGGATCTGGGGAATGTCGCATATGACGACGCGGCGGCCCTTTATCCGGGAGCCGCTTACCCGCCGTGCGCCGGGATGCAGTCGGAACTGATTTTAGCGGATGCGGGGGACGAACTGCTGCAGGAGGCCGGGCTTTCCGATCCGATCCGCTTAGAAGCGGAACTTGTGGCAGCGCGGATCCGTAAGATGATGCGGGAACAGACGGTGACGGATTCTTTGTCCGGGGAGCTTCGTCCGGTGCGGTATGCGGATATTGTGATTCTTTTGCGCAGCTTTACGAATTATGCCGAGCCGTTTTTAGAAGCGCTGGAACAGAAAGGCATCCCTGCGCACGCCACCTCCAAAACCGGGTATTTTAAGGCGCAGGAGGTTGCGACGATGCTTTCTGTGCTGCGGATTCTGGACAATCCCAGGCAGGATATCCCGCTGGCTGCGGCGCTGCGCTCGCCGATCGGGGGATTTACGGACGAGGAGCTTGCGGTCATAAAGGCGGCGGGGGGAGAGCGGCCGTTTTGCGCCTGCGTGCTGGACGTTTCGGAAGGGACGCTGCCGGAGGAGCTGTACCGAAAGCTGGAGCGGTTTTTAAAGGAACTGGAGCGGTACCGCGCGCTTGCGGGGGAACTGAGCGTGTATGAGCTTTTGTACCGGATTTTGCAGGATACGGGATACGGGGGCTATGCGGCCGCTATGCCGGGAGGCGCGAGAAGAGAGGCGAATCTTTTTATGCTTCTGGAAAAGGCGGCTGCGTATGAAAAGAGCAGTTACCATGGGCTGTACCATTTTATCCGCTATATTGACAAGCTGCAGAAATATGAGGTGGATTACGGGGAAGCGGAGGTTGTGGGGGAGAATGCCGATGCGGTGCGGATTATGACGATTCACAAGAGCAAGGGGCTGGAATTTCCGGTGGTTTTTGTGTGCGGGACGGCGAAGAAGTTTAACCGGATGGACGTCAGAAGCCGCATGGTGATTCATCCGGAGCTTGGGATCGGAATGGATTATATGGATCCGGCGCGCCGCATACGCGGGGCGACGCTCTGCAAACGCGCGGTGGCAAAGCAGATTGAACTGGAGAACCAGGGCGAGGAGCTTAGGGTGCTTTATGTGGCTTTGACCCGTGCAAAGGAGAAGCTGATTATGACCGGGGCAGAGAACGGGGTGACAAAGCGTCTGGGCAGGAAACCGGACGTTTCGTTTCTGGCGCGGGCGACGGCGGATTCGTTTCTGGACTGGCTGATCCCGGCTATGACGGCGGCGGGGGACGAAGCGCTGATCCGGGTCTGGGATGCGAAGGAACTGGTGGAGGAAGAGGCAAAGAGCCAGATTTTGGAGACGAAGGGAATTGGCGGGCTTTTGTACCGGGCGTCCGTTTCGGATCAGGAGGCGGACGCGTATGTGGAGGAGCAGCTGTCGTACCGATACCCGGACATGGCCGAAACAAGCCGCCGGACAAAATATGCGGTCTCGGAACTGAAATCGCGGCTTAAGGCTGCGGTGTTTGAGGAAGAGGAACCGGTATTTGACGGTGTTGAGGATGTCGGGGAGACGGTCGGAAGTAAGGAGCAGGAGGAGTGGGAAGATCCGGATTTTGTTTCGTATATTCCGCGGTTTGCGGGAGGGGAAAGCGAAGTAAACCAGGGCGTTTTGCGCGGAAGTGCCATGCACCGCGCGGTGGCATGCCTTCCGGTGCAGATTTTGGCGGGACATCCGCGGCTTTCGGAGGAACTGGTAAGGCAGATTGGCGTCATTACGGCGAAGGGACGGCTTTCGGAGGAGATGAGCGGGCTTTTGGCGAAACGGAAGCTGGAGGCGTTTTACCGTTCTAAGCTGGCGCTTCGGATGAAGGCGGCTGCAGAGCGAAAGGAATTGTATCTGGAACAGCCGTTTGTTATGGGGCGTCCGGCCGGGGAACTGGAAGGGGACGGCAGCAATACGACGGTGCTGGTGCAGGGGATTATGGATGCGTTTTTTATCGAAGACGGGGAAATTGTGCTGGTGGATTATAAGACGGACGCCGTGGACGGGGAGGAGATGCTTTTACACAGGTATCAAGAGCAGATGGACTGGTATGAAAAGGCGCTTTTGGCCAATACGGGCAGGCGGGTGAAGGAGAAGATTTTGTATTCGTTTTATCTGGGGCGGGAGATTTTGGCGGATTAAGAGGGAAGCGCGTTGCCGAGACAAAAAGGGAGACGTAAGAGCCGCTCATATTTTACGCAAAATGTCAAAAGCCCGTTCAGGGCTTTTGGCATTCTGCAAGCATGTTCTGGTATTTGGAAAAAATTCCGTTGTTTGTTACTCTTTGATTTTGTCCAGTTCGGTTAAGTTAATCCCGGAAGCCGTCAGAATAATTTTTAATTCAATATATCGGTCTTTCATTTCGGCATATGCTTCCGAGCTTTTATCAGACAATTTCATATAACGCTGTAATCTTGCAAATTCTTCAATGTTCCTTTGAATCATTTCTTTTTCAGCCATATATCAATCACCTGCTTTCTGTTTGCTGCCGTTTATCTGGCAGTTTCATTATATCAATAAGCAGTTTGGGTGTAAAGTATTTATTCCTTGTTCAAAATGTATCCCAATGCCCCGTTGCGGGCATTCTTGTTCTATGTTAAACTGATTGCATGATGTTACCATAAGGATATGTTTCAACAAAGGGGAGGGTCCATATATGAAGCGCATTAAGAATCTGTTAGCCGGATTTCTGGTTTTAATCCTGGCAATTGTTTCGCCTGCCGCGTCGTTCGAAGCAAACGCGGCTAAAATGCCGGGTATGAACGCGCCTGCTACGGAGCGGAATGTACTGAAAATTTTAAACAAATACGACAAAGACGGCGCGTATATTATGAAAAAACAAATGGCAGCCGGAGACGATATTCTGGCCTGGTTTACCGAAGGGCGGATGATTGACAGGATTTCCATTGCCGTCCATGAAGAAACGCATGCCTACAGTATCCGCGGCATGTACGAAACGCATTATTTTGTAAACCGCAAAAAAACCGTTCCCGTCCGGCATACGCAGGTATATCCGACAAAAAATATGGCAAACACGATACCAGGAAGGCTCAGAACGTTTCGGTATGATACATATGTTGCAAAACCCATACCGAATCTGGCGTCTAATGTGCAGGGGATTTACGGTCTGATGAATGAATTTATGGCCTACCGGATGAGTATGAACAATACGGTCCGCCTGTATCTGTATTATGAGGAAAAAAATGCAGGCTGGGATCAGTGGAGGACGTATATCAATTTCTGCGAAAACGGGCGCATGGCATATGCGGAATTTAAGTATTATATCCTGCATTATCTGTATTATGCGAAACAGCATTACCCGGAAATATACCGCGGGATTTTAGCGAATAAACCGCTTCGTCAGGCATACCGGGAAATTGAGAAGGATTATGCCAGACTGAATGCCAAATATGAGAAGAATTTTCGGAAACTGAAAGAGTATTTTGCGAAGAAAGGATACCGGATGGAAGTTTCCGATGAGAGCGTTTTGGTGGGAAAGAACGGCAGGATGGCCGGGATGGGCAGGTTTACCGGGGATTATAAGAAGCTTGTGAAAGAAATGAAAAAAAGCAAATATCTGCAGATGCACCAAAAACTGGCAAAGTGAGAATTAAGCCGGGAATCTAAAAACAGGTTCCCGGCCTTATTTTTTGCCGCAGGCTTTTTGCGGCTTTATAGAAGCCAATAGTTCCGGCGGCGTGCTCGGTATCCGCTACACAATCCTCCCACGGTAAGCCTTCAGCCAGTAATTGACCTGCAGCAGGTATGCGAGCATCTGGGGGCCTGCCATAAGCTGCCCGTACCACGGCCTGCCGTAGTCCGAAGGGCTGTCTAAAAACGCGTGTACCTTTTTCGGATCCAAAAGGGTCCGGATTGGCGCGTTCGGCGTGGCAAGGACTTCTTTTAACTGTTTTCCCAAAAGCTTCTCATAAGACGGATCGTAGGTCTTTGGATAGGGGCTTTTTTTGCGCCACAAAATATCCTTTGGCAGATATTTTGTCCCGGCATGACGTAAAAGCCCTTTGACAATGCCGTCCTTACATTTCATTTCCCAGGGCACGTTAAAGACATATTCCACAATCCGGTGGTCGGCAAAAGGCACCCTGGCTTCTAAGCCGTTGTACATGCTGGTGCGGTCCATCCGGTCTAAAAGCGTCACCATAAACCAGCGCAGGTTCAGATACGCGATTTCCCGCCGCCTTTTTTCTTCCGGGGAATCCTCCGGCAGTACGGGCGTTTCGTGAATGGTCTTTTCGTAAGCGGCGCGCGCGTATTCTTCCATGCGAAGCTCCGCGATCAGCGCGTCGTCTAAAAGCGCCCGGCGCGGCGCCAGATCGGACGACCAGGGAAACGCGTCCGTTTCAAACGCCGTTTTGCTGTGGAACCACGGATATCCCCCGAAAATTTCATCGGCGCATTCTCCGGTCAGCGTCACTTTGTTGTGCGGCGCGACCTTAGAGCAGAAATAGAGCATGGAGGATTCCACGTCCGCCATGCAGGGAAGATCCCTGGCGTTGACGGCAAGGTACAGACAGTTTAACTGATCGGCGTTGCCGCACTCCAAAAAGCGGTGGTTCGTGCCGCAGTGGGAAACCATCTGCTCCGCAAAGGGGCGGTCCTGGCTCGGCTGAAAGTCGTTGGATTTAAAATACTTGCTGTTGCCCGTAAAATCAAAGGAAAAGGTGTTTAACTGCTTTCCCTGCCTGTGCAGCTCCTTCGCACAGATTGCGGTGACCAGACTGCTGTCAATGCCGCCGGAGAGGAACGTGCTGATTGGGATATCCGCAAGCATCTGTTTTTTGACCGCGTCTTCTAACAGCCACGCCGTTTTTTCAACGGTTGCGTCAAAAGAATCCGTATGCGGCCGGCTCTTAAGCGTCCAGTACGCTTCGTCCGAAAAGGCGTCGTCCTCCAACGTTATGCAGTGGCCGGGAAGCACTTCAAAAATATCCTTAAATACGCCTTTCCCATAGGATTTTGCGGGTCCTAAGGCAAAGAGTTCGCACAGACCGTCGCGGTCTAATACGGCTTTTACGCCGGGGTAGGCAAACAACCCCTTGATTTCCGAGGCAAACAGGAAGGTATCGCCTGCTTTGGTGTAGAATAAAGGCTTTACGCCTAAGCGGTCGCGGAACAGGCAGAGCCTTCTTGAACTCGAATCCCATACGGCGGCGGCAAAAATGCCGTTTAATTTCTTTATGAAAGAAGAACCGTGGAGCATGTATCCGACCAGTATGACCTCGGTATCGCTTGCAGTTTCAAATTCTGCCCCTTCTAAAATAAGCTCCGCTTTCAGTTCGTTCATGTTGTAAATTTCACCGTTAAAGACAATGGCAAATTCGCGCCCGTCTTTTTTGCGTACCATGGGCTGCGCCCCGGTATAAAGGTCAATGATTTTAAGCCGGACATGCGCAAAGCCGCAGCAGGGTGCAAGGTAGGCGCCGCTGCCGTCCGGGCCGCGCCGCCTCTGCACCTGGTTCATATGGTTTAAGACGCTGCGCCATTTTTTGGGTTCCCTGGTATAATCGGCGTTCGGGTGAAAAAAACCGGCAATTCCACACATAGGTATCCTCCTTTTTTACTGAATAATCGGCTGGTACTGCCTGCCCGAAAGCGCAGCTTCCAGAGAAGGGATTAAAAGATTTGTGTGCGCAATCATGGAGTTGGGCTTTTTGGCGGGGTTATCCTGTCCGAAGGGGATGAAATAGATGTTTTTGCTGTTTAACAGCATGCCGATGTTTTTCATATTCATGCCCAAAGCGTCGTTGGTGGAAATGGAAATCAAAAGCGGTTTGTTGTTGCGCAGGTGCGCCTTTGCCGCCATTAAGACAGGGGTGTCGGTGATTCCGTTGGCTAACTTTGCAATGGTGTTGCCGGTGCAGGGAAAAATCACCAGGATGTCAAGCAGGCTTTTGGGGCCTATGGGCTCCGCCTGCGGGATGGTGAGCATCGGTTTTATCCCGGTGATTTCTTCCGCTTTTCGGATAAAATCGGAAGCGTTTCCGAAGCGGCTGTCTAAGGTCTGCGAGGCGTCCGAAAAAATGGTCTGTACAATGGCGCCCTGTTCGGCCAGTTTATTTAGCTCCGCAAACACGTTTTCATAAGTACAAAACGAGCCGGTAAACGCGACTCCGATGTGTGTTCCTTCTAAAGACATGGGTTGACTCCTTTCAAATTTTATGTTCCGCCCGCAGGATCGAAGCGAAAACGGCCTGCGCGGACGAAAGCGGCGCATATTTGCCCGGTAAGCCGGGACAGGAAAGCGCGGTCACAGAAAGCTCCTTTGCCGCTGCAAAATCGACGCCGCCGGGGGCGGACGCGATATCAAGGACAGCCGTATCGGGCCGGACGCGGCTTAAGACGTCTTTATTTAACAGCAGGGCGGGAACGGTATTGAAGATAAAATCGTACTCCCGGATTTGCCCGAACAGGTCAGAAAGAGAAAGCGCCTGATCCGCAAGGGGAGATGCCTGGCAGATTTCCGCGTCCGGCGCGGCGGCAACGGTGACATAACAGCGCATCCCTTTTAATTTGTCGGCAATCGTGCGCCCGCAGGTTCCGTAGCCAAGCACCGCGCAGCGGCTTTGATGCAGGTTTTTGGGACTTAGGCGGATGGCTTCGCAGAGTACGCCTTCCGCCGTTGCGATGCTGTTAAAGTGGGAGAGGGCGGCATCCTTCATAAAATCGAAACAGCGGATGTTTTTGTTCCGGGCAGGGGGGGCAAATTCCTTCGGGATGCATCCCGCCAAAAAAAGCTGACCCGGCGTAAGATACAGCAGAAGCTGCGAAAGCGGGATGTTTTTTTTGGAGCGGTTCTGGTTTAAAAAAATGCCGTCCCGGCTTAAGGGGATGGGACAGACGACGCAGGAGGAATGGCTGCACGCGTCTTCTAAGGAAAGAGTGGGGACTGCGCCGGCAAGCTTCGGACAGATTTGCTCCGGAGGACGGCAGAGGGCGTACTGACAGACGCTGCAGCCTGCGCGTACAAGCTCTGCGGTAAGGTATACCTGGCGCAGATCGCCGCCGATTACGGCATAATCGTAGTGGGAAGCGTTCATGGAAGAAGCCTTTCGGTGATCTGTGGTTTAGGATATAGTATGCAGGACAAAAAAGGAGTGTGCGTCAGATATTATTTTCCACTGTACATCAGGCGGTTTTTATGATATGATACATCTGGTAATAGAAACTATGTCAAATAGATGGAAATAACATAAAATATAGAAACTTATTTTGGAGGTAAGCATGTATAAAATCATAATTGACAGCTGCGGGGAATTGACCGAAGAGTTAAAGTCAGATGGGCATTACCAGAATGTTGCTTTGGAAATGGAAGTAAACGGCTGCCGGATCGTTGACGATCAAACATTTGATCAGCTGGATTTTCTGACAAAAGTCAAAGAAAGCCCCACCGGCCCCAAATCCTCCTGCCCTTCCCCGGAAGCGTATATGCAGGCATTTGAAGGGGAAGCGGAGCATATTTACGTTGTAACGCTTTCAAAAGAACTGAGCGGCTCCTACAACAGCGCCGTGCTTGCCAAGAAGCTTTACGAAGAAGAACATGGAAAAGACGCAAAAAAAATCCATGTGTTTAATTCCTGTTCCGCTTCCGTCGGAGAGACTTTAATCGGCATGAAAGCCCAGGAATGCGAAAACGCAGGCATGTCTTTTGAAGGGACGGTGCAGTCAGTCGGGCGCTATATTGAAAGCCAGCGGACCTTTTTTGTACTGGAGACATTGGAGACGCTGCGCAAAAACGGCAGGCTCAGCAACCTAAAAGCTTTTGTGGCAAACGCTTTAAATATTAAGCCGATTATGGGCTCTACGCCGGACGGCCAGATTTGCCAGCTTGGCCAGGCGCGCGGCGTTCAGAAAGCTTTAAAGAAAATGGTGGAGGAGATTCTTGCCGCCGTAAAAAACAGCGAAAGCCAAATCCTCGCCATATCCCACTGCAACTGTGCGGCGCGCGCGGAGTTTGTCAAAGCAGAGATCGAAAAAACGACGGAATTTAAGAAGATTGTGATAGCGGAAACGGCGGGAATCAGCAGTATGTATGCCAATGACGGCGGCATTATTGTAGCCGTATAACGTCTTACACAGACGAAAAAACGTACGATAAATAAACAAACGGGACGATTTACATGGACTATCAGGAATTGATTCATACAATTGAAAGCAAAAGGCGGTTTGGAAATTTACCGGGAGTAACAATCAGCCGCAAATTACTGGCTGCTGCAGGGAATCCCCAGGAGGGGCTTGCGTTTATCCACATAGCGGGGACGAACGGGAAAGGCTCTGCAGCGGCTTTTCTGCATGCTGTTTTAACAGAATCAGGTATTCACGCAGGGCTGTTTACCTCCCCGCATCTAACTGATTTTAGGGAACGCATCCGGACGGGGAAAGGATGGATTCCAAAACAGGACGCGGCGAGGCTGGGAAAATTCCTGCTGGATCTGGATATCGGCGTACAGCCTACGATGTTTGACTATTGCCTTGCCATGGCGTTATTGTATTTTAAGGAGCAGCGCTGTACGCTTGCGGTGCTTGAAACCGGCCTGGGCGGGCGGCTGGACGCCACGAATGCGGTTGGCGTGCCTTTGGTCAGTATCATTACAAAAATAGGGTATGATCATATGGAGGTTTTAGGGGATACGCTGTCCGAAATTGCCGGAGAAAAAGCGGGTATTTTAAAAAAAGGAACCCGGGCGGTTTTTTCGGTTCAGGAGCCGGAAGCGTTTGAAACGCTAAAACAACGCTGTGACAGCCTGAAAATTCCTTTTTGCACGGTGGATGGGACGAAAATTGTCCCGCTTGAGTCCGGATTTTGTTATCCGGATGAACAGGCCTACCGGATGGAAATGCCCGGCGCCTATCAGCGTGAAAACGCGCTGGCAGCCATACTTGCAGCCAGGGAATTAATGGAGCTTGGGTATCCTGTTACGGAAGACGCGCTTCACCGCGGCATTGAAAAGACGGTTTGGAAAGGCAGGATGGAAACCATTTGTAAGGAACCATATCTTCTGATCGACGGCGCGCACAACTCGGACGGCGTTGCGGCGCTTGCAAAAAGCCTCCGCGAGATGTTTCCGGGCGAAAAATTCCATTTTATTATGGGGGTTTTGGCCGATAAAGATTACCGGAAGATGGCGGAATTTATGCTGCCCTTGGCTCAAAAGGTAACTGCCGTTACGCCAAAGAGCGAACGGGCGCTTGCAGCAGAAGATTTGGCTCAATATTTTCGGAAACACGGCATTCCGGCGGAAAGCCGTACGGATCTGAAAGAGGCCTTGCAGCCGTTTTTGGGAAAACCGGTACGGGCGGGTACGAATGAGCGGACTGTTGCATTTGGATCTTTGTATTTTATTGGGGAAATCCGGGACATTTTAAATTTATGCTGAGAATATAGTGCCTTTAAGCGGATACGTACAGATTGCATACAGGAAAAAATATAGTATTATAAAAGGGCAGAAATGCTCTTTTTTTCTGCAAAAAAGTATTGACATATACGTATAATAGGCGCATGATTATAAGGAGGGAACGGAATGAAAACAAAAGACTTGATTAAGCTATTAGAAAGCAATGGTTGGAAGTTCAAACGGCACGGTGGAAACCATGATGTCTATGTAAAGGACGGAAAGAGGGAGAGCATCG
>OFGG01001943.1_pt1 | contig 12298 bp, 15 predicted proteins | sample 1521701 | NCBI WGS metagenome assembly OFGG01 (sample SAMEA3504081, study PRJEB24116) | mouse gut metagenome | biome: mouse gut; feature: mouse-associated habitat; material: faeces | place: Denmark | collected 2011
ACATAGGCAGTGCTTGCTATTCTTGTCTTTCGACACTCCCGGAGGGTGTGTCTTGAATTTAAATATGTATGCACCTAATGGTTGCCGAACTGGAACGTATGAGTAGATTGTGTATAAGCCATAATTAAGTTATAATCGTTTTTAGGACAGGAGGAAATTAGAATGGAATTTAGAGAGAAGCTACAATTACTGAGAACAAATATGAAATTGTCGCAGGAAGAATTAGCAAATAAATTAGATATATCCAGACAGTCCATAACGAAATGGGAGAATGGTCAGTCCTTTCCTGATATTCAGAATCTTATACAGCTTAGTGAGATTTTTAAAGTTTCCATTGATAGACTTGTAAAGGAAAATGACACCTGTATGGTAAGTCTTTTTTGTGATGAAAACTATCCGAAACAGGATATTCGGACTTTTTTAGTCAGGGCAAAAAACAATACATATGCAATAGGAGAAAATGAGGTTTTACCGTCAAAGCCTAATTCGCATGATTTCCACTATGTTGAAGATGATTACTTATATATAGACAGTTATTTTGGAAATCAAAAATTCATAGGTGAGGAAGGCGTCTGGATAAAAAATAATACAGTGTGGGCAATGAATTATTATGGACAGAGTTTGAATGAAAATTTTAATATTACATTTTTGAAAGAAGCACTTTCCCATGTGTCGGTTTCAATGCCATTCCGGGGACCGGAATTTTATCAAAAAGGAGATTATATGTACCAATGTCAGGTACAGGGGGATTTTGAATGTTTTATGGGAGAGGAAACGATATATTGTAAACAGCAAAAGGTATATACCTGTACTTTTCATGGGGGTATCATTTTATGAAAATCATAGAAAAAGAGATTTCCGTAAAAGATTTGGTTACAAAGTCCAATCTGCCAGCGAGTGATTATGTAATAAATCCCTATGTAGGCTGTCCGCATGGATGCAGGTATTGTTATGCCTGTTTTATGAAACGCTTTACGAACCATAGTGAGGAATGGGGGAGTTTTATTGATATTAAGCGATGTGATAGAGCGATAAGCAGAAAGAAGTTACAGGGTAAATCAGTTTTCCTTTCGTCAGTAACAGACTGTTACAATCCATATGAAGAAAAGTATGGAAGCACACGAAAGATATTGGAGCAGTTAGTATCAATAGATTGTGAACTGAATATTTCAACAAAATCGAACTTGATTTTAAGGGATATAGACTTGCTGAAACAATGTAAGAACCTAAAGGTTTCGGTATCAATCAATACATTAGATGAGCAATTCAGAAAGGATATGGATAATGCCAGCAGTATTGCGGAACGGTTAAATACATTGAAGGTATTGCATGAAAGTGGGGTATATTCTGTTTTGTTCATGTCACCTATATTTCCGGGCATAACAGATTTCCGAAAAATAATTGAAAGCAGCAAAGCCTATGTAGATGAGTATTGGTTTGAGAACCTAAATTTGAGGGGGAGTTATAAGCAGGATATACTTGATTACATAAAAAATTTTTATCCTCAACTCATGGAACTATATAACAATATATATTTACAAGGAAATATGGAATATTGGCATGATTTGGCGGTTGATATTGAGGAATACTGCGATACACATTCAATAAAGCATATCAATTATTTTTATCATAAGGAGTTAGTAGAAGCTAAATTAAATCAACAATAGAATTGCAAGGTGCAGAGAATAGTTAAGATAATATCTGATGAAGAAAAAATTTTCTTCTGTTAGATATAGATATTTATTAACCAAGTAGTTTTAACTACATTATTACAGGAGGTACAAAATTATGGCATTTTCGAATGTAGCAGAGTGGAACGATGAAACAAAAGCATCCGCAGCTTGCGGTGCATCATGTGGTACAGCGTGTGGCGCAGGTGATAAACCAGAAGAAAAACCAAGTGCTTGCGGTGTAGATGATAAGCCGGAGGAAAAACCAAGTGCTTGCGGTGCAAGTGATAAGTAAAAAGGGTTTTCTGTGGTATGTACTATCATTTGTCAAAGGGCTTCCTCAATAATTAACGGAAGTCCTTTGTTGAATTAGATATAAGTGAAGGGAACGCTGATTATGAAACGATATTTTGCCTTTCAATGGCATATTACTGATTATTGTGACCAGAGATGCAAACATTGTTATATATTTTCAGAAAGAAATTGTGAAGAATTATTATCTATGTCTTTAGATAATATGAAAAAGGTAATAGTAAATATTGAGGATATGTGTATGCGTCTTAGAAGAATACCATATTTCTATATTACAGGTGGTGATCCGATACTGCACTCAAAATTTTGGGATTTGTTAAAGATAATCCAAACAAAAGGATATAAATTTACTTTGATGGGGAATCCTTTTCATTTAAGTGATGAGGTGTGCAGGAGATTGAAAGATTATGGTTGCGAGAAATATCAGATGTCTATTGACGGTATGAGAGAGACACATGATTATTTTCGTAAACAGGGTTCTTTTGATTGCACGATAGAGAAAATTAGCTGTATTCGTGATGCTGGATTGAAATGTGCTATTATGTCCACAGTATCAGGGATCAACATCAAAGAAATTCCGGATGTGGTAGATTTAGTCGTGGAAAACAAGGTAGATATTTTTGCATTTGGCAGGTACTGTCCAACCAGTGCAGAAAAAAATATAGGAATTGCACCTTTGGAATATCGTGATTTTTTAGATAATCTTTGGCTGAAATATGAAAAATATAAAGCTGAAGGAGTGAGTACATATTTTAATTTAAAAGATCATTTATGGACATTGTATATGTATGAGAAGGGACTTTTTAAAATTCCTGAAACTGCTAGGAAAGATATGATTTATGATGGGTGTCATTGCGGCATATGCCATATGACAGTTTTACCTAATGGGGATGTTTACGCCTGTCGTAGATTTGAAAGCAAGGTAGGAAATGCACTGGAAGAAAGCCTGATGGAGATTTTTATGGAAAAGGAAGAAATGTATCGTAATTATGATAAGTTTGAAAAATGTTATGAATGTGAGTTAAGAGGATTTTGCAGAGGGTGTCCGGCGGTTGCCTTTGGCACAACAAGAAATTTCTATGCTGCTGATCCTCAATGTTGGAAAAGGTAAGGTGATTAACTTGGGAAAAGTAATGGTTTTATCATTTACCGATGATGAGGAAGATATTTATAGAGGAATATTGAACATCGTAAATGGCAGCAATAATTTTGAACAATACAATATTTTCCAGAATATAAAGCTAGTCCAAGAGGGAGCGTTGAAAATAGATTTTGTACAAAGAAGTGTTTTGGTTAATGATATTGAAATAGAACTTACATATATTGAGTTTGAAATTTTGTGCCTGTTAGCCAGTAATCCCGGCAGGGTATTCAGCAAAGAGCAGATATATGATATTGTTTGGAAAGAAGCATATGCTGGTGATTATAATATTGTTATGAGCCATATCCACAACATAAGGGAGAAGATAGAGGATAATCCAAGCGAACCAGTTTACATACAAACAATTTGGGGTGTTGGTTATCGATTTAATAGAAATTTATAATGTTTTTCTAAAGAAGGGAGGCTCTTATATGATATTCAAAGCTACATTATCACAAACTGCTTTTCTGTTGAAAAAAAGGGAAGCTGTTTGTGTTTTTTATGTTTTATTTATTATGGTCATTATCAATTTTATTGGTAATGTTCTGTATTTTCAAGGTTGGGATATTGTGGAGATGTACCAGCCGATGAAAATACTTTTGTTAAGTTATAATCGCACGAATCTAAATGCAACAAATACATTATTGTTGATTCAGCTATATCCATTGTTGGTTGTGTGTCCTGCGGGATTTTCTTTGGCAAAAGAATATCAGTTTAATATTCAAGTATATTTGATATCCCGATTAGGAAATTTTAAATATCAAGTAAGTAAATATTTGTCTGTATTTTTAACGATAATGATTGTTTTTACAGTGCCATTTATAATAGAAATAATTTTGAATTGTATTTCATTTCCTTTGTCTGCAACTGGCGATTTGTCAAATTTATCATCTTATGACAGAGCCTATATGAATGGCATAGATCATTATTTTATGAAAAATATTTATCTATATTCCCCTTGCTTGTTGCTGTGGTAGGAACGCTCTTTTTTGGGGCAGTATCAGGAGTATTTGGTATTTTTACTGTGGCGGTGTCTTCAATAAAAAAAGTAAAATATAATGTTTTTCTTTTCCTACCAGTTTTTGTTGTATTAAATTTTTCAACAATTTTAGGTGGCAGATTTCCCCCAAATACAACTAGCATTAAATGGTATGATTATCTTTTGATTTTTAATGATGAGGTAAAAGATATAAGATTTTTGGTAATGGTATTGCTTGCATTTATTTTATTTTCGATAGTTGCTGTTTGTGTTAGCAGTAGGAAGGATTGTTTATGATGGAGTATAAATATAGGTTGCTGCTTGTGTTAGCAATAGTGAGTGGCGTGTATCTTTCTGCTATTTATATAAATCCACATGGTGGAGTAATTACGCTTTCGGAAATGATTTTACAGCTTAGTGGTTCACGAGGAAGTTTTGTGTTGGGATTTTCTTATTCAGAGCTGGCATCTTTTGTAATGCGTTTATTTCCAACATTTCTTTTTGAATTATATGCAGGAATCATGTTGTATCAACATTTTTGTACAGCGAGCATCTATGTCTTTTCACGTTATCCGTATCGTATGAAATGGTATATTAGTGAAGTCTGTCAGTTAGGTGGAAAAGTGTGTATTTTTAACATGGTTTTACTTGTTTCAGCAATTTTTATAAGCAGTGGTAGATATGAAGTACAAATAAATTATGCAGGAATGGTATTGGTGTTTTATCACTTTTTCATTCATTCACTGTGGGTTTATATAATGGCATTGTCGGTTAATCTGTTGGCTATATATTTAGGGAGCAGTAATGCATTTGTGTTAGTGATTTCTAGTCAACTTGTCTGCACAGTATTATTAAATCTTATAGATTTGCTTGTACGATATTTTGATAACAGGTTATCTTACAAAGTGTTTTTAATATGGAATCCTATTGCTCATCTGGTATTGGGATGGCATAACAGTAATATGGAGATGGTAAATAAGGTTCTTGTATCGCCTTATATGCAAACAGATTTGAACAATTCTTTGATAATGTTTGCTTTATTTGGGATAATTGTCACATTGATAGGATCAGTTATCATAAAAAATCACGATTTACTGGTTTCAGATTTGGAAACGGAGGTATCATAAAATGGAACTTGTTGTAAATAGTATAAATAAAACGATACGAGGAAAAGTAATACTTTCGGATGTTAATCTTTGTTTAAAAAGAGGAAATGTTTACGGATTCATCGGCAAAAATGGTTCAGGAAAGACGATGCTGTTTCGGGCATTGTCTGGGTTGATGAAAGTAGATTCAGGTAGCATTGTTTGGAACAGGAAAATCTTGCATAAAGATTTTTCCGTATTGCCAAGTTTGGGAATCATTATAGAAAATGCAGGCTTGTATCCTAATTTTACAGGTATACAAAACCTTACATATCTTGCAAATTTGACAAAAAGAATTGGGCAGGAGAAGATTATTCATGCTATTTTTCGAGTTGGATTGAATCCATGTGATAAACGATTGTATGGAAAGTATTCGCTTGGCATGAAGCAACGTTTGGCGGTGGCGCAGGCAGTTATGGAAAAACCTGATGTAATTATGTTGGACGAACCTACAAATGCGCTTGATGACACAGGGGTAGAAGAAATACGGAAGATCATTTTAGAGGAAAAGGAGAGAGGGGCGTTAATCCTTGTGGCAAGCCACAATAAAGAGGATATTCAAATTTTGGCAGATGAATTATATAGGGTAAAAGATGGTCAGGTGATAAAGCAGGAGGAGAGCTTATGAGAAGAAAATTATTATTATTCTTTACCATAAGCGTAGTTATGGCTGCAGTAATGTTTGGTATCACGAAAAAACAAACCTACACAGATTTAGTAGAACAAGGAAATTATCTGGAGCAGTTGCAGATTGCCGAATTGACAGAGAATATTGCAGAAAATCAATGTGTAGCTATGCAGCAAAGATTGTCGGATGCAGCTATTATTTTAAGGGTGGAAGTGATTGGAGAGATTGAACACTTATTTCAGGTGGACAGGCAAAAAGTGGTTATACAGAAAGTATATGTAGGCAATGGATTGGAAAGGGGTGAGGAAATATATCTTTTTTCCGATCATTGGCAGTTGATTTTAGATGGGAATACTGATTCGCTTGAAAGAGGATTTGTGAATATTATGAATATAGGTACTGAATACTTGATTTTTGCAGATGTTGTGGTTGAGAATTGTGAAGATGGCTTTCTGTCAGTTAAATTGTGTGATGATTTCAATATTGTACCAGTATTTAGTTATGAGGAGCAAAAGAATGTAGTAGTTCCTATAACTGGTGATACAACCTATGTTTCTTACAAGGATGTGATGTACAATGAATTTTTTGTAGCATCAGAAGAAGCATTGCAAATAGTAGAACAGTTAAAGTTTCAGATGTTATTATTGTATCCGAGGTAAGATTGTATTTAAATATTTCCTAAAAATAATGTTTGGAAATAATATGATTAGGGTGTCAAAAAGAAATGCTAGTTTGGACAGTTGCAATTTTGTAAAATATCCTTTTGATGCTTTCGTCATAATATAAGATGCTTCAAAAACAAGGTGTCTTGCATATTTAAGGCGAGTCACCTTGTTTTTGGATAAAATAATTGAGAAATAATTGAGAAATAATGTAAACGTCAAATCGTACGCTTGCCGATAAATTAACGCCGCTAGATTGTTAGCGGCGTGGTTTCCTGCATTCTTTTGGAAGCTCTGTTGACCAAGGCAACAAATGATCCAGTTTTGCAGAATCTATATTTCCTTTATCATCACAGAGCTTTGGAAGTTCTGTGAGCAGATGTTTAAAATAATAATACGGTCTTAGGTTGTTGAGCTTTGCTGTTTCAGACAGGCTGTAGATTACAGCACTTGCCCTTGCTCCTTTTACGGAATTATGGAACATCCAGTTCTTCTTGCCAATACAGAAAGTACGTATGGATCTTTCTGAGGCCGAATTATCGATTGGTACATTACCATCCTCAAGAAAAACTTTGAGATATTGTTCCTGATTTACACTGTATTTTAAACCATCAGCAGTTTTTCCTTTGGGCAGTACTGTTGTACCAGATAATTGTTTTTTTACCCACGTAAAATATTCCTCAACCAACGGCTTGACCGAGTTCTGCCGTTCCTGAAGACGCTCTTCCGGAGTCAGGTCTTTTAAAGTACCTTCCAGTTCATAGATTAAAGCAATTCGCCTCAATGCCTGATAAGCAATGGAACGTTTCACTGCTTCACCATCTGCTTTGTTTGCTGCCTTTATGGCATCTGCGTAATCGCGCCTTGCGTGTGCCCAACAGTTCGCATTCATAAGACCTGAGATCTTATCCTGTAGCAGATGATACTGCTTTAATCCATCTGTCACAAGTACTCCGCTATAGTCCTGATAGAATGCCAGTGGCAGTCCGTGGTTTCGACCCTTTTGATATTCATAGATAACAATCGGACATTCTTTGAAGAATTCACCGGATCTATGCACCCACATATAACTCTTGCTGCCCGGACTACGGTCATCATGGATCACCTGGGTTGGTGTCTCATCTGACTGTGTAACAGGAAGATTCAACAACTCCTGCTTCATCCGTTCCAAAAGTGCAGAAAAGTAACGATTAGAACTGTTGATGATCCAGTTTGCCATCGTTTGTCTTGATATATTTACACCATTACGCTGGAATTCCTGTTCAATTCGATAGAGTGGTGAGGAATTCACATATTTTACATTCAGAATAGATGCGAGGAGTGACGGGGTAACAATGCTGTTCGGAAAGATATCCTTGGGTCTGTCTCCACGGACAAACTCATCCTGGTGATAGCCATCTGTTCCAACATACACTTCAACTGTATGGACTTCGACGGTCCATGATTCCGGTTCATGGCGCAAACGTTTGTAAGTTTCATCCGGCATACGTTTCCAATTGCCTTTTCCATAGAATGCGTCCAATGCATCTTCGGAGACACCATGTGTCGGAATGATCTCTTCCGGGAAATCTTTCAGGTCGATGTTACGCTGTCCCTTAGCCTTCTTTTTACGTGGGCTTGCAGGAACGACTTCATCTGCCTTTGGTTCCATTGCATTAGGGTCAAAAAGGGCGTCAGCTTCATCGAAAAAAGAGAGCTGTCCATCAATGGATTTTAAAGTTTCCGTACTGCGGCCAAAACGATGCTGGTTCGCAAGACGTACCTGCTCTATGAGTTTCTCGATATTGTCATTCAGCGTATCGAGCTGTCCCTGCATGGTCAGAACAATCGTGATCAGGTCTTCACGGCTCATGTTATTCAGTTCGTTCAGGGTGTGTTTCTTACTCATATGGATGCTCCTCCTGGTTTCTATTATACAACAAGATCCGGGATATGGCGAATCTTCCTTCAGGCGCCATTCGCCATAATGCCTATGGATAAAAATGCGTAAATACTTTACTGACGAACAAGGAAATATAGAGTTTTCAAGGTTCATTTTTTTCTCTGTGTCATTTATATGGACAGATAAAAGCGGCCTGGTAACGGATGTAAAAGTTACCGTATGGACCATATATTTCAGTTTAAATCTGCCGAAAAAATCTCCGTTTTGCATAAAAATCAGAAGATTTTCTGTGGACTGACATCTTTGATTTTGGGATTTAACGGATTCAGTCCCATCATGAGCATATGGTATTGTTCCCGTGTCAGTTCAGCAGCTTCCTGAGGAGTACGCGGCCACGAGAATGAACCAGCCTCCAGCCTCTTATACAAAAGCAGGAAGCCATTTCCTTCCCATAGGAGTCCCCGTATACGATCACCACGGCTTCCGCAGAACAGGAACAGAACATCTTTTTCAAAAGGATTCAGATCATATTTGGTTCCAATAAGCTGTGCAAGACCATCAATCCCTTTACGAAGATCCGTACGCCCACAGGCAATGATGATCTTTTTCACACCAGCCGCTTCAGCGAGCATGATGAGCCGCCTCCAGAAGCCGGGATAACAGCGTATCAGATATCGTGTTTGATATGCCGAGCACCATGGTTCCAGTATGTATAACAGCATCTGCCCTAAAAGTATCCGTCATGGAATTCTGCTGATTCGGCAGTGGAATCTCTGCGAAGGTTACGGCAGGTTGTTGTTCTTGCGAGGGTTTGACAGCAGGAAATTCTTTTTCTGCATTGGCGTAAGCTTCCTGTCTTAGCTTACGCAACCAATAGTAATAGCTTTTTTCACTGATTCCATTGTCGCTGAGCCATTGTTTTGCAGTGGTTCCTGCAGGACGGTCGTTGCATTGTTCAATTATTTTAGTCCAATTTGCAAGCCGGACTTGATGAGTAATTCGATCCATTCATGTGCCTCCCTTACTTTCAAAAACTAGCTAGTTTTCTGAGTTTTTTAAAGTTTTGCATAAATCGGATTAAAATTCAAGGCGGAAGATTTGACGTTTACAAAGGTAGCTGATTTACTGTTAAAATAAATCGCTACCTAATGGTAAACAATATTCTGTTTTCAAAAAACAATTTTTCAATTCATCAGCAACTCTTATTACCAAAATCTATATCATATCTTGTTCCATGTGAGAATAAAACACCGTCTGTCAATTCAATGCGAAGAATACAAGTATTTTCATCATCAAAATTATTGTGTCCATTGTCAATCCACTCCTTAAAAGCCTCTCTTAGTTTCTTGACAATATTTCTATTTTTGTCTGCGCAAAACCAACCTAAGTTTACTCCTTTTCCATGTGCCGTAAACCAATCGCCACTAATTGCCACGTATGGATTTTTTTCTATTTGTTTCATTTTATTGGAAAGTGCATATGTAATCACATAGAATGAACTATCCTCATAAAATCCATTCACATTACGGACATATGGCATTCCGTCTTGTACCGTTGCCAAAGCAATTATGTTGTCCTTGTTAAATCGCTCGTTCAGTATTTTCTCCGTTTCCAAAGTTAATTTTTCCATTTTAATCCTCGTATTATTAAATAGTAGTATTTATGAATCCCTCTCCAGGGATAAATGATATACTGTTGAAGATACTGTGGATTGGTTTTCTAATCCTACCACACAGATGGTTTAATGGAGGCTCCAACCACAGTCTCTTTGTATATTTGTTAATCAGTTAGATACCGCATGACGGTTTATTTAGAACGAGGTTACAATCGCAAGGAGAACCTGTGGTTCTAAACAGTATCAATACTTTTCAAAGGAGATTTCTTATGATTTACATTGGAATTGATGTTGCTAAAGATAAGCACGACTGCTTTATCACTCACTCGGATGGCGAAGCATTATTTAACTCCTTTACCATCTCTAACAATCGCGAAGGGTTTGAAACTTTATTTCAGAGAATTGAATCCGTATCAGATGATTTAACCAAAGTAAAAGCAGGACTGGAAGCCACCGGACACTACAGCTACAATCTTCTGGGATTCCTTCCTGATAAAGGTCTGACCACCTTCGTTATCAATCCGTTACATACCAATCTTTACAGAAAAAGCCTAAGCCTTAGAAAGACCAAAACGGATAAAGTTGATTCCCGTACCATTGCCACTATGATGATGTCTGACATGAACTTAAAGTCCTACTCAGACACATCTTACCACAATGAGGAATTAAAGTCACTCACTCGTTATCGTTTTGATAAAGTAAAAGAACGGGCAAAACTGAAAAGTTCTGTTTCAAGGCTTGTGTGCATTCTTTTTCCAGAGCTGGAAAAACTCGTTCCTACACTTCATATGGCATCCATCTACGCTTTGCTTTCTGAATTTCCAAGTGCTAACGCTGTCGCAGCCGCACACCTCACAAGGCTTTCCCATCTGCTATCTGAAAGTTCGAAAGGCAGATATGGAAAAGATACTGCCATCATGTTTCGTGAAGCTGCAAGAAGTTCTATCGGTTCTCATATGCCTGCTAAGTCCTTGGAACTGAAACACACCATCAAACTCATTCAGGAATTAACCGTTGAGATTGACGAAATCGAAGCAGCCATCAAACAAATCATGGATGAGGAAATCCAGTCGCCAATCCTTAGCATTCCCGGTATTAGTTACCGGATGGGTGCAATGATTATCGCTGAGATTGGTGATTTCAGCCGTTTTGATTCCGCTGATAAGATACTTCTATGCAGGAATGTCACCATCTACCTATCAATCAGGACAATTAGATAACGGCTATTCCCACATGGAAAAACGAGGTTCCAGATACCTGCGGTATGCTCTTTACAACGCCACAAAGTATGTCTGCCGTTGGGATGAATCTTTTGCTGTATATCTTGAAAAGAAACGCTCGGAAGGCAAGCATTATAATGTCGCATTATCTCATGCTACCAAAAAACTTGTGCGGTTAATTTTCGCCATGGAACAATCAGGACAGGCATACATACCAGCATCTTAAGTTGTTCTGTAATTATCTCCTTTTAGAGTGCCAGTAATGACACTCTGTTTGCTATGCGGTTTTCAAGGTTCAAATATATCTGAAATGCATTTCTGCAATTCATTCAAAAAATTTTATTTTAGGTCTTGACTTTTAATAGTTAGTCTTTCCGATTTGGGAAAGAGCCTTGATATGCCTTAAATAATCATAGCATATCAAGGATTATGCTGGTTACAATTTTAAGTTATTGTTTATTGAGTTATTAAATAACTATTTAGCGGTTGTTCGTTGCAATATCAATATACTAGATAGTATCCAGTGTATCAATGAATTTCTCAAACTGCTTGCGTTTGATGAGAATGCGATTACCATTTTGCAGCTGCCAGCTGGCATAGAGATTTTCTTCTGCCAGTCTGCGCAGCTTATTTTCGCCAATACGAAAATATTTGGCTGCTTCTTCGATAATTAGTGCATACCTCTCCCAAATGGGAATGTCATTGGTATATGTCGTATTATTTTTCATTAGATAATGCCTCCTCACAATTAGCAATTCAATATAAAGTATCTATTTTCTTATTGCACAGCATAAAAAATCTGCTGTTCATAAACAAAATAAGTGTAACACAATGGATGGCGGCAGGCAGCCGCCCATAGGAATATCACCTCAGCTCATGCTGATGAGCTGCCGCACAATGCTGTGAAGCGTTCAATGCGGAAGTTTCTTTAACTTGATACAGTGTCATGGCTGATGGGCTGCCACACCCATCTTTTGACTTAATATTTGTCGCTCTACCACCAAAAAGAATGAAACAAACGGTATCGTGGCGCATTAATCAAAC
>OFGG01001945.1_pt1 | contig 12294 bp, 12 predicted proteins | sample 1521701 | NCBI WGS metagenome assembly OFGG01 (sample SAMEA3504081, study PRJEB24116) | mouse gut metagenome | biome: mouse gut; feature: mouse-associated habitat; material: faeces | place: Denmark | collected 2011
CACAACCGCCGTGATCAGAAGCCCCGCCAGCGCTCCGGCGATATCCATCATACGTTTAATGAACAGCATTTTCCAGTCATAATGCTGATTGGTAAAGGTGACGACCGGGATATTTCCCATCATATTAAAGCTCTTGTGATACTCATCAAAACGATTTAAGATCTCGATGCTGACATGTACCGTTGCCCCCATATCCCCGAACTTATTCGCCACTCCCGAGAGCGCATCCCCGGTATCATAGGGAACATTGATAAACACTTCATCCACAACCTGTTCCTTCGCGTACTGGAACATATTGTCATACGTGGCAACAACCGGGACCCCCTCATACCATTTTCCTACCTGATTGTCATCGATTATCGCGATACTCGCCAGACGGTGCGCCCAGTCCCTGGAATTATCCGCCTCCGCCATAATCCCCGCCACGCGGTCCGACGTTGTCACGAGAAACACCTGATTTGTCGCCCTCTTATTCCGGTAGACCTTCAGCAGGTAGTATTTTAAAATAACATGTACCGCAAAGAAAAGAACCAGATTAATTCCGGCGATACAGAAATAGACACCTCTGGACGCCTCCGCGTTTCTGTGCTGCAAAAAGATAATCAGGGCTGTGATAAACACCAGAACCACGCTCGCCTTCACCGACGCCCAGAAATCCTGATACAGGCTTCTGCGGATAAACCGGCTCTCGATATCCGAGAACACCATAATCAGCATATAGGCCAGAAGCACAATGCTGAAACTGTCCATAAGCTCCAGCTTCATATTTACCACGGAAACATTCCGGTACCCCACCAGCCACAGATAGCCGCCTCCAAGATAACTCAGCACAAAACACAGCAGATCTGCCAGCAATAACATTATTTCCTGAATTCTTTCTCTTGATTGGTACATGTCAGATTTCTCCTCAGCTGTGGACCGCGTGAGCCGCCCTGTATTCCGCAAACCCCTTCAGCGCCCGGTCCTTCTCTGAGAGCACCAGATCCGCCTCCGTCATCCCGTCAGGCATCGGCCATGCAACCGCAAGCTCTTCGTCATTCCAACGGATCCCGCCCTCGTCATTCGGATGATAAAAATCAGTCACTTTATAACAGAATTCCGCGTAATCCGAAAGGACGAGAAAGCCATGCGCAAAATTCTTCGGCACAAAGAACTGCTTCCGGTTCTCCTCCGAGAGCCGCACTCCATACCACTTTCCAAAGGTCTCTGATCCTTCACGCAGGTCAACCGCAACATCAAACACTTCTCCCCGGATCACGCGCACGAGCTTGTCCTGCGGGTAATTTATCTGAAAATGCAGACCGCGAAGCACTCCCCCGCGCGATGCCGACTGATTGTCCTGCACGAACCGGCAGTCTATCCCTGCCTCCGCAAAATCATTATAATTATACGTCTCCATAAAGTAGCCGCGTTCATCACCGAACACTGCCGGCTCAATCACCTTCAGCCCGCTAATCCCGCCGCAGCTCTCCGTCACTTTTATCTTTCCCATCCGTTTCCCGCCTTTCGTTCTCTTAATTCCGGCCCTCCGTTACAGACCTCTGCACCTTTCTCTTCCCGTCTTCCTTCCGTATTTTCTCCGCAGACTGCCCCTCTGGTCTATTCCTGCCTCCATGTCATGCTTCATCCTCCTACAGCCCCTGCGCGACCTCAAGAAGATACTGCCCGTATTCCGTCTTCAGAAGCGGCTGCGCCAGGCAGATCAGCTGCTCTCTGTCGATAAACCCCCGCTTATAGGCTATTTCCTCAATGCAGGAAATGTGCAGTCCCTGCCGTTTCTGGAACGTGGACACAAAGTTTGCAGCCGCCAGCAGCATATCGTGGTTCCCTGTATCCAGCCACGCAAAACCACGGCCAAGAGTCTCCACCTTCAGCGTTCCCCGCTTTAAATATTCGTTATTCACGGAAGTAATTTCAATCTCCCCCCTGGCTGACGGCCTGACATTTCTGGCAATTTCAACGACATCATTATCATAAAAATATAATCCCGGCACCGCATAATTTGATTTTGGATGTTCCGGCTTTTCCTCGATGGAAAGCGCTTTCCCGTTTTCATCAAATTCCACGACGCCGTATTCCTTCGGGTCCCTGACGTAATAGCCGAATATCGTCGCTCCCGGCCCGCCCTGCGTGCGTTCCGCCACATTTCTGAGCACCCTTGAAAAACTCTGTCCATAAAATATATTATCGCCGAGCACCAGCGCCGCAGCATCCGTACCGATGAAATCCGCACCAATAATAAAAGCGTCGGCAAGTCCCCGGGGCTCCTCCTGCACTGCATACGAAAAGCTCATCCCCAGCTGGCTTCCGTCCCCGAACAGTTCCTGAAACACCGGCAGATCGCGCGGCGTGGAAATAATCAGAACACCCCGGATACCGGCAAGCATCAGCGTCGAGAGCGGATAATAAATCATCGGCTTGTCATACACTGGCATAATCTGTTTGCTGATCGCTTTCGTCAGAGGATACAGCCTTGTGCCGGAACCTCCCGCTAAAATAATCCCCTTCAAAATATCTCTCCTTCCTGCAGTCCTGTCGGAATGCACTTTTTGCAAAAATGCAGACAGGCAGTAGCGCCTTCCGGCGATACTGCCGCCTGCCGTTTATTTTTCCCTGTACATCTCCTCGTAATACTTCTGGTAATCGCCGCTGGTCACATTTTTCATCCAGTCCTCATGCGCAAAAAACCACTCGATCGTTTTCCGGATCCCCTCCGCAAACATTGTCTCCGGCTCCCAGCCGATCTCAGCCTTAATCTTGTCCGGCGCGATCGCATAGCGTCTGTCATGTCCTTTGCGATCCTCCACATATGTGATCAGATCCCTGCTCACATGCTCTCTGCGCGGATCGCTCTCCGGCAGCATTTCGCGGAGCGTATCAATAATAATATTGACAATCTCAATATTCTGCTTCTCATTGTGCCCGCCAATGTTGTATGTCTCGCCCAGGCGCCCCAGCTCCTGCACCATGTCAATTCCCTTCGCGTGATCGTCCACATACAGCCAGTCCCTGACATTCTTCCCGTCGCCATAGACCGGAAGCTTCTTTCCCTGAAGCGCATTGTTGATAATCAGCGGAATCAGCTTCTCCGGAAACTGATACGGCCCGTAATTGTTGGAGCAGTTTGTAATGTTGGCCGGAAATCCGTAAGTGTCAATATACGATCTCACCAGCATATCCGACGACGCCTTACTGGCAGAATACGGACTGTGCGGCGCATACGGCGTCGTCTCGTAAAAGTAAGTCCCGTCCTCCTCCAGGGAACCGTACACTTCATCCGTAGAGACATGCAGAAACTTTTTTCCCTCTTTAAAAGTCCCGTCTTCCTTTTCCCAGGCAGCTTTCGCACAGTTTAACATCACCGCAGTCCCAAGTACGTTGGTCCGTACAAAAACCTCCGGATTGCGAATGCTCCGGTCCACATGGCTCTCCGCCGCAAAATGTACCACCCGGTCAATCTCATTTTCCGCAAAAATCCGTCCGATGGCCTCCCGGTCCGTAATATCTGCTTTTACAAATGTATAATTATCACGTCCCTCAACTTCCGCCAGATTCTCAAGATTCCCCGCATATGTCAGCACGTCTACATTGATAATGCGAATCTCATCCCCGTATTTGCGAAACATATAATGGATATAATTCGAGCCGATAAAACCAGCTCCTCCCGTCACCAGATACGTTCTCATAGAATCCTCCTTAATCAGTCTGTACTGATAGTATACCTGTTTCAGCAAAATTTATTAAATTCTACCATATTTTTCCGATGTGCACAAGCATCTTTCCATACACGGCGGCACCGCCGCGGGTCCGGATTCAGACGCCTGCGGATGCATTGCAAAATGACACGTCCGCCCTGCTCCACCGCCCGCACCGGAAGCACTCACAAGCCTCCTGTGCGGGAATCCGTAAAAACAGGATCCAGACGTGCCACTCACTTAGCCGGAAAAGGGCTCTCTCTTTCACTCAGTTCCCCGTTTCCCGCATGTATTCTTCCAGCGCCTTCTGCCAGTCCGCCATCCGGTAATCGCTTGTCAGGCGCATCATATAATTATCCAGAATCGAATACGCGGGCCGCTTTGCCGATGCCGGATTCATCTTCGCGTACTCATCGCTGGTAACGTGGTTCACCTGTGTGCGCTTCCCCGCCAGACGGAAAATCGCCTCCGTGAACTCCGCCCAGTTCGTATCGCCCTCACAGGTAGCGTGATAAGTCCCGTAGTTTTCCGTCGGCTCAAAATAATGGATGCCCCGCGCCAGCTCCGCAGCACTTGTCGGCGTACCCAGCTGGTCGTCCACGACATTTACCGTGTCATGCTTTTCCGCGAGGCCCAGCATGGTTCTCACAAAATTTTTCCCATCCCCGTAGAGCCATGCTGTCCGGAAAATGAAATAGCGCTGTGCAAAGTCCCTGACAAACTTTTCCCCCTCCAGCTTTGTCTTCCCGTAAGCGCTGACCGGAGCCGGCTCATCAAACTCAGTATAAGGGCTTGTCCCATCCCCTGCAAACACATAATCCGTCGACACATGAATCAGCTTTGCGCCCGTCTCACTCGAAGCAATGCTTAAATTCCGCGCCCCGATGGCATTAATCTTATAAGCCGAGTCCCACTGCCGCTCGCAGGCGTCTACATTCGTATGCGCCGCACAGTTGATCAGAATCTGCGGCTTCCTCTCCCGCACCATTTTCATCACAGCATCAATGTCCGTGATATCAAGCGCGCTTACACCGTCTCCTGAGACAACATCCGTGTTGATAAATTCCACACCATTGCCGCTGTGTTCGCCGTATTCCCTGCGAAGTGCGCGTCCAAGCTGCCCGTTGCAGCCTGTCACCAGTATTTTCTTCATAGTTTTCTCCTCACTCGCCCAGGCCGTCCTCAATCGCCGTGACGAGGGAGGACAATGCCTCCGTCTCGTCCTCTCCGTCACAGATCAGCTCGATTTCATCTCCTGATTTGATACATGCCCCAAGGACGCTCAGCACGCTCTTGGCATTCGCAGTATTCTCCCGATACTGAAATGTAATATGCGACTTAAACTGCATCGCTTCCTTGCACAGAATTCCGGCTGGCCGTAAATGTAATCCGGTTGGATTCTTGATCTTTACTTTCTGACTCACCATATTGCATTCCCTCCAAAACATAGATTTATACCTGCTCCGCTTCATTACAGCATAATTTTTGTAATCAGCCCGGCAAGTTTCTGTGCCTCGTCATCTATAACTTTCTGATCCTTCCCCTCGATCATCACACGCACAAGCGGCTCCGTTCCGGATGGCCTGATCAGCACTCTGCCTTCCCCGTGAAATTTTTCCTCCACTGCGGCGACGGCTTCTGCAATCTCCGGATAATCCATAAAATGATCTTTTTTGTGGTTTGGCACTTTTGCGTTCACCAGCGCCTGCGGCAGAACTTCCATCACCTGAGCCAGCTCTGAGAGCGGTTTTTTTGTCCCCCGCATAACCTCCAGCAGATGCAGGGCGCTCAAAAGGCCGTCGCCCGTCGTATTATCATCCAGGAATATCACGTGGCCTGACTGTTCCCCGCCAATGTTATAACCGTTTTCCCGCATATTCTCAAGTACATAGCGGTCGCCGACCTTCGTTTTCTCGATATGGATTCCCTCTTTCTCCCCCATCAGAGTAAATCCAAGATTCGTCATAACGGTGACCACAATCGTATCTTTTTTCAGCTTTCCGTGCTCTTTCATATATTTGCCGCAGATCGCCATCACCTGATCGCCATCCACCAGATTTCCACCCTCGTCCACCGCGAGCATCCGGTCGGCATCCCCGTCAAAGGCAAGCCCGATATCCGCCTTCTCGTAGACAACACGGGCTTTGAGCTCATCCATGTGCGTCGAACCACAGTTGGAATTGATATTGGTTCCGTCGGGATGTACATGGATTGCGACGAGATCTGCCCCCAGGTCTTTCAGCACTTTTACAGATGTATAGTGCGATGCCCCCTCCGCACAGTCCGCCACAATTTTCATGCCCGTAAGATCGACCGGAACACATTTTTTGATAAAATTTACATATTCATCCCGCAGGTCAAAGCGGTAATCAATCTTTCCGACACCGGAACCGATCGGAAGCACCACGTCTTTCATTTCATTGCGTATCAGCGCCTCGATCTCATCCTCCAGCGCATCCGGAAGTTTATAGCCCTCTCCGTTAAAAAACTTGATCCCGTTAAATTCCATCGGATTGTGGGAAGCCGAAATGACAACCCCTGCGTCCACCCTGTGTTTTCTTGTCAGATAAGCAATTGCCGGCGTCGGCATCACTCCTGCAAAAATCGCATTTGCCCCGACGGAACAGATCCCTGCCATCAAAGCCCCCGCCAGCATCCCGCCCGAAATCCTGGTATCGCAGCCGACGATAATCGTCGCCTGGTGTGCACTCTCTCTGGTAAGGACATACGCCCCCGCCTGCCCCAGCTTCGTCGCAAGCTCAATGGAAAGCTCCGAACCCGCAATTCCACGCACGCCGTCCGTGCCGAACATTCTAGCCATATTCCGATCCTCCCTGTATTGCCAGTCTACCCTGTTAATTTCTCAGATAATGCCGTTCTCTCACGCAGCGCCCTGCTCCCGGGAACCATCGTTTCCTCCGGATGTATTTCCGCTGCCGGAGCTGCTTTCTCCGCCGCTCTCATCTCCTGTGCTTTCGTCCTCCCCGCTGTTCCCGCCGGAGTCCGGATCTTCATCATTCCCAGGGCCTGTGTTCCCGTCCCCGATGATACCTTCGGAATCACTTTCCCCGGAAGCCCCTCCGTCACCGCCGTTCAGTTCCCCTTCGGCGCCTTCTTCTGTAATTCTCGCGAGAACCCGCGCCGGTATCGCCAGCTCGCAGTCATCCCGGTTCATCGTGAGAGTAATCGCAAGATAATGCTCTCCTGACCCGAGACCGGAAGCGTCCGCAGCCCCCGTAACGTCCTTCGCTTCCAGAGTATCCATCACACTTTTGGCTCCCTTAATCTCCACCGCAAAAGTGTCTTCCATAAACTCCGCATGGAATCCGTCGCGCACATGTTCAATCACCAGATTCCCGACCGGAACCTGCATCGTCTTCCTTACAACCGGTTCCACCCTGACCGTGACACTGATTTTGGCATCAGAAGCGAGCACCAGAGAAGCGCCCCGCGGCAGATAGGATGTAATATCCACAATCGTCTCGATCGTGGACGTCGCCCCGGTCAGATCAAGCACCTCCGCCGGAATCGTGATCTTGTTTACAGGATTCAGCGTCGCCGTTTCCCCCTTGATCCGCACCATTTCAGGCCGGTAGGAAAGTCCTGTCATCAGATATCCGTCTGCCGGCTCTCCGGTCGTCTGGAATTCAAGCGCGACATCCTTGGTCCCCAGAATCTGCGCTTTGATCGTGACTGTCGTGATATTCAGCGTCAGTTTCGTCGTGTCAATCACATTTCCTTCCGCGTCAAAGAGCGTCGGAACCACGCTGTCCGTCACGTCCGCAGACATACCGTCCACATTGATCGTCGCTGTGACCGTGTCTATCCGGCTCACAATCGACGCCGGCCCGGAAATATTCATCAGGTTCGCGCCGACTATGCTCACATCCCCCAGCGCACAATTGTCCGCCACAACCCCTTTGGTATCCGCCATAATCGGTTTCTGGGTCCTTCCGAGATCAACCAGCTCAATCTCCTTATAGAGCTGCTTTGACACAATCCTCACTTCCGTGCTGTATCTCTGTGCGGTAATTGTGACCGGCACACGCCAGTTCCCGCTCTTTTCATCATATTCAATCCGCTCCATATCCGCAACCGCCCGGAAATCGGAATTGGACAGGTATCTGCGGATGCTTCTCTTTGCGGATACGCTGAATGTAACCGTATTATCCCCGTCAAGTACCTCATAGCATTTATTCTGCTCTGTGATATAGTTTTCATTTGTGAGGGAGACGCTCGCCGTAAACCGCTGCACCCCGACTGGATCATCAATGCTGCCGACAATCACCCAGAGAATAATGGCAGACAGAGCCGCGAGAATTTTGAGGCCAAAATTATTGGTTAACTTTCTGATGAGCTTTTTTAACATTTTTCAGCCTCCTCTTCAATAATTCAATTTTCGTCAGCTCCGGCTCCCGCCTCTGAATGTAAGCAAGCTTGTTTTTCAGGAATTCCGCATCCACATTGCGGTAAAGCTCCCCGCCCATCGCAATGGAAACCCTTCCCGTCTCCTCAGACACTACAATCGTCAGCGAGTCTCCCACCTCGCTGATCCCGACCGCAGCGCGATGCCTGGTGCCGAGATCTTTGCTGATTCTTAAAGAATCCGTCAGCGGCAGGTAACAGGTCGCCGATACCACCCGGTCCCCGCGCACAATTACCGCGCCGTCGTGCAGCGGCGTATTTTTTTCAAATATATTAATCAGAAGCTGGCTCGTGATTATCCCGTCCACCGCAATCCCGGTCCGCTCATACTCCGTCAGAAGAATCTCATTCTCCACGACTATCAGCGCGCCCGTCCTGACCTTTCCCATCTCATAGCAGGCCTTCACAAGCTCTGTGATTGTTTTATCGGAAAACTTCCCCTCCACCCCCTTCGAAAAATCGAATGACACCAGGGAGGCGATCACATTTCTCCTTCCCAGATTCTCCAGCGCCTTGCGCATCTCCGGCTGAAAAATGATCACAAGGGCGGTGAGCGCAACGCTCATCGTATTCTCCGCAATCCAGATAATTGTATTCATCTGGAACACCGCGGCCACCGCCACAAATACCAGAATGACCAGAATTCCCCGAAGCAGCATCCACGCCCGCGTATTTTTGATCCATACCAGCATGCAGTAGACAAGGAACGCGATAATGATAATCTCCGCCACATCCGTCCTCGTCATTTTTAAATCCATATATATGGAAACTTCTTCCAGAAAAGCATCCAGTGTCGCCATCACACTCTGCACACGCTTCACATCCCTTCCTGGCAGACAGCAGCCCTCTTTCCACCGTCTGCCGGTTCTCTACTCCAACCAGTCCTCGTCAATATCCATCTCTCTCGCAAACTGCTTTTTCGACAGGCGCTCCTCATCCCTGCCAAACCGCTTGACCTTCTTGTCAGTTCCCGGCACAAACGCTTTCGGAACCGCCTTCACATAATAATAATACTCATCATCCTCGAACTGCAGCCGCTCAGTCCTGGAATAATCCAGATTAAAAAATACAAACTGCAGGAAAAACGCAGCCAGACAGGCGACCCCGTTTCCTATCAGCACCTCATACGTCTTCCCCGTGATCCCGAGCAGCAGATATCCGGCAATCAGCCCGACTGACTGAAACAGGATGCCGGAGACTATCGCCACCGTCCAGGCATACTCGATTGACATTCTGCGGATGACATATACAACCACAAGCGTGGCCGCCATTACGCCCAGCACCAGATACATCTCCTTATTTCCGATCAGCTGATTTAAAATAACGACGATTTTTGAGACAGCCGCATCCTCTTCACCGCCTGTTCCCGAAAGCACAGGAGCGTTTTCCCGAACGCCATTCAGAAAAAAATATACCACCGTCCCGCAGATCATCGCAAACACAGAGTATACCTCCCTGACAAGCCCCAGCCCCATCGGCATCATATACGGAACATGCAGCTGAAAGCACAGAGGAGTCAGAAGAACACCGTATCCGTTTTTCGGCACAAAACGGAAATAAAGAAGGTATACCAGCACAAACAGCACCAGGGTCACGGCGCACACTTCCAGCGAGAGCGCATACATCTGCGCCAGAATCACCGCTGAAGCCAGAAATATCATACAATTTGCCGGAAAAACGGAACATAAAAGCGCCAGAATCAGCGCCACCGGCGTCCGGGTTATGCTCTTCATATACCCAATACTGCTGTTAATCGACATAAACACCGCAAATGCGATCAGAAAACGGATTACGGGCGTGATGAACACTTCATTCTTTCCGTAAAAACGCACGATCTTCTCTTTCAGTTCTAATAAGGTTGTCATGTTGCCCTCCCGCTTTTATTCCCGATCCGTATCACCGGGCATTTTCAGCCGCTCCTCGCGCTCATACATCCGGTTGATTTTCCTGAGACTGCTGTAATACCTTTTTACCTTCCTTCGCCCCGCAGTATATTTCACATGAAAAACAATACAGGTCGAAGTCAGATATACGAGCATAAATCCGCCATAAAACATAAGCAGCGTCGTGATAAACTCTTTTAAGTCCATACTGTTGATCTGCTTCATCAGCTCTTCCATGGAGTAAACACCCCAGAGTCCCAGCACAAGGCCAAAGCAGATTGTCCCGGTCACAAAACTTCTCAGAAGCTGCAGCGAGATATAGTCTTTTCTTGCATACTGCATCATTGGCCTGCACGCCTTCCCGTCATTGGTATCGAACCCGGATATCTTTATCATGTGACGCAGACGTTCTTCATTTACCATATGCTATCATAATCCTTTCCCCGCAGCGCAGCTCCTCCGCTATCCGGAAAGACCCGGATCTGCACGCAGTAACGCATTCTTATCAGATATTATAGCACAGTGCCAATGATTTTCAAACATAAAAAAAGAATCCTGCGGAGAGATTGCACAAACCGGAAAGACATGCCGCCATGGCGTCAGCCTTCTCCTTACAGGTCTGCGCATAAAAAAGCAGGGCTTATGAAAGGCCCTGCTTTTTTCACCTGAAAACTACTACTGCAGAAAACGCATTTTATTGCCATGGCTCTCCTGTTTCTTCGCTTCCGGCGCCTTGGGCTTGCCAAGTACCCCGTTGAGCGTATTGGTCATGGAGGCCTTGCACTTTTCACAGAAACGCCCGCTCGATATCGGCTCCCCGCAGTGCTCGCAGTTGATCCCGTCCGCTCCGGGTTCCGAGAGGGTCAGGCGCTCTTCCCTGATCCACTGCTTAATCTGCTTGGTAGATACATCCATCGCCTCCGACAGCGCGCGGACCGAAGACCTGGGATTCTCATTGAGATATTCCCGCACCTCCCGGAATTTGTCCTCAAGTTTCTTCTGGCACATGCTGCAAATAGGCGGTCCGCTCATGTAATTAAACAACCGACCACAGCTTCTGCAATTTCTTACATCCATCCTTCTCGCCCCTCCTGCTTATCTGTCAGAATCCAGTTCCAATGCTGATACAAATATAATAAATGTCCTTTACCCCGGCAGAAAGCAGTACCTGTGCAACCGCATCCATCGTGCTTCCCGTCGTATAAATATCATCTACCAGCAAGACTTTCTTATATTTTACTATATCTGCACCTAAATGAAAAGCATTTTTTAAATTGTGTTTGCGCCCGATGTCGTCTAATGTTTTCTGCGGCACGGTATTGCGGATGCGGGTAACCGGCTCCTCCACGGGCAGTCCCAGCTCCTCCCCCAGTCTGCGGGCGAAGACAGCTGCCTGGTTATAACCGCGCCGCCGCTCCCTGACGCGGTACATCGGAACCGGAACAATTACCCCGATCTGCCGCCGCCTCACCCAGTCCCCGTACATCCCTGCGGCTTCCTCCGCATAAAATGCGGCGTACTCCGGCCGGTTCCCGTACTTAAAGCGGTACATCGACTGACGGATTTCTCCCTCATACACAAACACCGCCTTTCCCTGCAGATAACTGTGCTTCTTCCTCCGGCAGTCGCCGCAGTACTCCGTGCGTACATCCGAAAGCGGCTTCCCGCAGCGCATACAGACAGGCCCCGCGACTCTTTTTACGTTTCCCCCGCACGATTCACAGATTCGTGTACCCGGAAGCAGGACTCCGTCACAGACTGCACAGCGGGGAGGAAAAAAGAATCCGGATATCCCGTCGAAAAGCAGACGGCTGTTTTTTTTCATACAATCCTTTCCAAAATCTCTCCACGACGTATCGTATCATCTTTCCGGCTGCGTTTCCATAAACATTTTCTTAATTCTTTCTTACATATTTCTGCCGGCAGCAGGCAGGTCACGGAAGGTTTCTTATGCATCCTTTTACCGGGCCTTCACGGCATCCGTTTTATAAATAAATTTTACGCTTCCGGTCACGCCGTCCGCAAGTCCCGCATAACTCTGGTATTCGTTTCCCGCCTTAAGAACCGCCTCAAAACGATCCAGCAGCGGTTCAGCCTCCCCGTTATAGGCGTCCGCCATTTTCCGGATCCCTTCCTCGCTGAATTCCACAACACCGTCCGCAAGTCTGTGCGCGCCCTCATCAAGTTCTTTCACTCCGCCCGCGATTGCCCCGGTCCCGCTGAGCAGCGCCGCCGCACCGTCATTCAATTTTGTGTTATTTGCGACCAGTTCCGCGACTCCGGACGCAAGT
>OFGG01001947.1_pt1 | contig 12291 bp, 8 predicted proteins | sample 1521701 | NCBI WGS metagenome assembly OFGG01 (sample SAMEA3504081, study PRJEB24116) | mouse gut metagenome | biome: mouse gut; feature: mouse-associated habitat; material: faeces | place: Denmark | collected 2011
TGTCTTGCCAAGGGCTTGTTCAGTTTTTTCCACCCACTCATTCTACCGATGAGCCATATTTTTCAGCGAAGGTAATCCAAAGAAGCATCTGGTATGATGATTTTGTTGTCTCGCTTAATGCTTACAGTCGATTGAAGAGTGCGCTCTCACAAATTATGACTATTATAGTTGAAGCGTCAGCAAACGATTTGTTCATTAAGGACTATCTTTCATTTATGGAGACACCCTTTGAGATGGAATGCGGTAGCAGGGAGCTTTTGGATATTGAATCTCTTGAATTCCAAGATGTCAGCTTTAAATACCCTAACGCATCCGAATACGCTCTCAAAAATGTGAGTTTTTCCATAAAAAAAGGGGAGCATATTGCAATTGTTGGGAAAAATGGTGCCGGAAAAACAACAATGATAAAACTTCTTCTCCGCCTATATGCCCCAACTCATGGGAAAATTTTTATCAATGGAGCTGATATAACAGAATATAACTTAAGCTCTTTGCGTAGAGTAGCTTCTGTACTTTTTCAAGATTATTCAATCTATGCGTTTTCTGTTCGAGAAAATCTTACCTTGGGAGCATCAATTCCGGAGGAAAAAATTGTAGACGCACTGTCTCGTGTTAATCTTTTGGATAAAGTGATGAGCCTGCCAAAGAAACTTGATACTCCTATAACAAATCAGTTGTACGAAGGAGGTGTGGAGTTTTCCGGTGGAGAAATGCAGCGGCTTGCTTTAGCCAGGGCTTATTTGAGGAACCAGGGGCTTTTTATATTAGACGAGCCAACAAGTAATTTGGATCCGTTTGTGGAGAGCGCGTTTTATGAAGACTTGCTGTCGCAGAACTCAAATACGGTGATAGTGATTTCACACCGGATAACTTTCACGCATCGTATGACAAAGATTATTTGTATGAGAGGGGGGAGCATAGAGGAAATTGGTGCGCCAGCTGAGCTTCTGAAGAATCCTCAAAGTCTATACAAAGAGATGTATGATTTGAATACCGCAAAGTATATTCAACCGGACTCGTGACTTCTAACGCAGGGTTGCAAACAAAAAATTTCCCCAAAATAAGGAGGAAGCCTACATATGAAAAAATCCTTTTACAATTTTGAATTTCCCTTCCAAGAGGGTAGTAGTCAAACTATCTTCTATAACTCCAGAACCAATGCTCTGGCTTTGTTAGAGGCTGAAAATTACACGCAATATAAGGCGTTCTGTGAAGATGGCACAGCTATAACGGATGAAAAGTTTCTGAAAGACCTCACCTATGGTGGGTTCTTGGTTGATGATGAGATTGATGAGTTAGCCCTTATCCGTTTTTCACTGCTTCAGAGCCGTTTTGGGAATCATCATTTAGGACTTACCATTGCACCTACCTCTGACTGCAATTTCCGGTGCATATACTGTTATGAAAAAGATAGTCTGCGCAAGTCCACTATGACAGAAGAAGTTCAGAACAGCTTGATAGATTATGTCAAACGTGTTGCGCCTATAATTTCGGATATAAGTGTTAGTTGGTATGGCGGCGAGCCTCTGCTTGCTTTGGATATTATTGAGAGGCTTACTGGAGAAATACGTGCCATCTGTGAAGAAAACAAAATTGAATACCGTGCCTCTATTGTAACAAATGGATATTTGCTGACTCCAAAGGTTGCCCAAAAGCTCGGAGAGCTCCATATATCCAATATTCAGATAACCTTGGACGGTTTACCTGAGCAACACGATAAACGCAGACCATTAAAAGGCGGTCAGCCCACATTTTCCAAAATTATTTCTAATTTGAAGGAATCTAAAGATGATTTGCCTTGCCGTGTAAGTATTAGGGTTAATGTAGATAAGCAGAACATCTCTCAAGTGGATGCTATCATCAAAATTCTGGAAGAGAACGGCCTGAACGATGCGGCCTTTGCTTACTTGGGAATGGTGGAAAACAGCAATGGCACTTATGAGGATAGTGAATGTTTCCATACACAAGAGTTTTCTGAGTATGACTATGAGTTCAAGGTGCGTAACAACATAAGCCGTATGAACTGTTATCCCCGGCTTGTCCACAATGTTTGTTCTGCTGACTCGGTAAGCGGCATAGTAGTTGACTCTGACGGTTTGATTTACAAATGTTGGAACGATATCGGCATAAAAGAGCGTGCAATCGGGGATTTGCTTGACGGTTCGTACAGAAATCAAAAAGTATCTTTGGATTATCTGCTTTATGATCCCACAGAGGATGAAGAATGCAAAATGTGCAAATACCTCCCTATTTGTATGGGTGGCTGTCCTCATATGCGTCAGTTTTCGCCGGAAAATAGGTGCAATAGGCTAAGATATACCATGGAAAAATATATTTCTGACATCGCCCAGCAAATGAGGGCAACCCGTCAAGCGGAGAAAGCTGAATTGCAGACTGGACAAGAGCAAGCCTAGTTTGGGAAAGTCTAGAAACTCTTGGACAGGCGTCATTTGAAAGGGACACCTATGAATTTAAAAATGCTTTGTTGTACTTTGGTAGTAGCGGTACTGCTGTGCGCTTGCCAAGCAGGCATAGAATCCCCCAATATCACAGAAGACCCTCCTGCGTTGGAGCAGGCTGAACAGGAGGCACCGCCCTCTGATGACGGAATCGAAAAGGAGGAACTGGAAGAAAGCGACGATCTGTTTCCTCCAGTCCCACCGGTCTGTGAACTGGATTTTACGGAAACAGAATCTTTTCCATTTCCCTTTGAGGATGAGCTTCGGGTAGATTATTTGCATTTTCCAGTGAGGCTCCTTCTCACCACCGAGCAGGCGCTGTATGATTATGATACGATGTGGCAGCTGCTGGAGGAGAACTATCCGTATTTTGAGACGATCAAGCGCGAATTGGGGATCGACTGGGAAGAAGTAAAGTCGGAGTACCGCCGAATCCTGGAAGGCCATGCCTCTGATGGATATATTGGGCAAGCTTACTTCATCCAGACGATTATGGACTGCCTGCGAGAGTTTCAGTCTGTTGGGCATCTGTTTCTAGTTCTCTCTGGATCTCGTCTCAATCTGCTTGACGCTTTCAAAAATTCCGAAAATGCTCGGGTACAAAATCTATTTAAAATTCTTAACAATCCTCAATCAGCACTTTTCTACGAATATTTAGACCAAGTACCACCTTCGGCTTACATCAGTTCCGATTCTGGTTCGAGGGAGGAGGAATTGGTCGATGTAGAAAGCTTGACTGCTATAACAGAAGATTTGCTTACTGGATATGTGGGGGGAGGCGTCCCTTATTTAGGCATTAAATCCTTCACCCAGTGGGATAACGTTGCGCAAGCTAAGCTTGAGGACTTTTTCTCAAGTATTTCCCATGAAGATCATTTAATCATAGACGTCCGTGGGAACGGAGGGGGAGATGATGGTGCCTGGCGTTCTGGAATTGTACCATTTTTGGCACAACAGGAATATGAATTTAATCTGTTTTGGGCAGCCAAGTCTGGATCGCTGAATTTGATGCTGGAGCCTAAATTTGATAAAAGCCGGGATAATATTACACGCTATACTGATGATTCATGGCAGAAAGAATTCCCTTATATTTCGTCAGATTTACTAACTGGTATGGATATTTTTTTAAAATTCTCATCTACTCTGAAATGCACGGATGTGCCGGATAAATTTCATGGAAAGATATGGTTGCTTGTTGACAGATACTGCTGTTCTGCGACGGAAGCGCTCGCTTGCTTTTCCAAGGAAACGGGTTTTGCAACGTTGGTCGGCACGAAAACTGGAGGAAGCGGGAAAGGTGCTGCCCCCTATTATATGGCTCTTCCCTATTCTGGGTTGATTGTTGCGTATGAGCCATATTTGTCGTTCAACACAGACGGGACTTGCAACGGTACTTCCGGCACAGCCCCTGATATTGTAACAGAAGAAGGGAGTGATGCGTTGGAAACATGCTTGATGGCAATCAATGGAAAACTAAATTACTGATACGAAGGGAGGTGACATGATGGAGTTTTTGGTTATGCCTCAGTCTACCGGCTCGCTGATTGAGTGCTACAGCGCAGACGGTGGTGGCACATGTAGTGGTGGTGGCACGTTCTGCACTTGTAACGGAGGATGTTACCAAATGACCACCTGTGATTGCAACGGTACGGATTTCGACTGCCCTTGCTACGAGCTCGACAGGTGCCCGGAGAGGTTTTGCCGTACTTATAGTGTATGTGATGTTCGCTTCTCGTGGAGCGCAATTGATTCCACGTCGACCATATAGCATATTCCCGTCATACTGTTAGATAAGCGCATCGGCGCAGAAGGGCGAATCGTCAACAAGCCCTACTCCCATATCAATGGAGAACACTCTGCAGGGGTAAAGCCTTGCAGGGTGTTTTTCAATAATCAGAGTGAAACTATTTCTTGTTAAAACTTGAGGCAATACCGCCCACGGCGAGTAATTTTCTCTGACGCTAAATCCGGCTCCTTGTAGCAAAAATTTAAAAGGACATTTGGCATGGTATTATCATGACAGGCCGCCGTCCGGACGACTTCAAGCTGTGCAATAGGGCGGCCCACTATGCGACCACCCCGACGGGCTATACATGGCACCATAAGTACATGGTTCCACGAACCGAGGATTACATCTGCGAGATGCAGCTCGTTAAAACGGCATATCATCGTAAAACCTGTTGCCACATTGGAGGATTCGGCCAGTATGTCAGCGACAATGATGCCCGGCAGCTGATTGCGGCTCAGAACCGAGCTACTGAGGATGTCCATGAATACCTTTTCCAACAGGCGAAACTGTTGGCCGAGTCCCGGAACGAGCTGATTGCCGCGCCGCTTGTTGCTGCCGATGTAGAGCGGCTGTCTGAATCGCTTGAAATTACCCTGCCCACAGCCCTGTGCGACTTCTACCGGGATGGGTACAAGGTCACACCGGATACCCCCTTCCTGAGCGTAGCCGACTGCACATATCTGGTTTCCAGCGTCTATCCGCTTGCCTACAGCAACAGTACAACGGAGACCCTGCAAACAGTTGTGGAGGACGAGCGTCAAAGGGCTGGTGGGCCGCTGCTGTTCGCCCAGAACGGTGCAATCCCCATTGCGGATGATCCTTTTGGCAACATCTATTTCCTTCCTCCGGACGAGGAAACGGTCTGTTTCTATGATCATGAGTGCGACATGGCCTTCAGCACCCATATCCCTGTCAATTCCTTTATGGACAACCTGTATTCCAAGGAGGCGTAAGAGATGAATAAGGAATTGAACGATAAAATCTGCGGGCTGCGGTATGACCCGAAGGAGATCCTCAGTATACAGGGGGAAGACATCTCCTCGTTTGTTCCCAACACGGGATACCATGACCAACAGAAGTACATCGTAGTCCACCGGCAAAAGGCCGGCCTGACAACGGAAAACGCGGAGCTGAGCGCATTGGAGAGCATCAAAAACTCCGTATATCCCGGCGCCATCCTGCTGGCCAACCGTGCGCTCATGGACAATAATCCCACCGTCCCCTCCTTCTTGCGCGCCCCCATGCGCTTCCACATTGATTTGCCGGGCCTCGGCAAAGACGGAGCCTTTACCATCGACAATCCGACGCAGAGCGCATTGGAGGCAAAGATCGATGAAAAGTTTACCGAGTGGTGTGATAAGTGCAGTGATAAGTATAGGATCAACGCCGCCATCAAATACAAGGACACCATGGCCTATAGCGAAAGCCAGCTCAGTGCCGCCCTGAATTTGAACTACAAGTCCGCTTCCGCAGATCTGGGCATTGATTTCAAGGCCATCAGCGAGGGGAAGAAGTCTGTCATGGTCTGCGAATATGAGCAGATATTCTACACGGTGAAGTGCGACAAGCCGGAATTTCCCGCCCAATTCTTTGCAGATAGCGTGACATGGCAGGATCTCCAGGCAAAGGGTATTGGAAACGATGCTCCGCCCGCCTACGTCCATGCCGTCAGCTATGGCCGCCGGGTCTTCGTCAAGCTGGAAACCAAATCCACCAGCTCCCAAGTGGAAGCGGCCCTACGGGCCGCCATGCAGGACGATTTTGACATCGAGGCCAGTGCGGAATATAAGAGTATCCTGAAAAACACATCTATGTCTGTCATCGTCCTGGGCGGCGGCGTCCACTACGCCTCTGAGCTGATCCAGGCGAAAGAACTGAAGGAAGTCAAGACCATTTTGGCCAAGAGTGCTACCTGTGGAAAGGACAACCCAGGCCGGCTGTTCAGCTATACCTGCAATTTTATGAAGGACGATGCGGTCGCCGTGGTGAAGGATACCTCTGAGTATATCGAGACGACCTGCACCGAGTATGCAGACGGGACAATCACGCTGCAACAAAACGGCGGCTATGTGGGCCAGTTCTGCGTAACGTGGGAACAGCGTACCTACGATGATAAGGGCGTTGAGAAGGTGGAGCCCCATTCGTGGGAGGGGAACTGGCAAGATCGGACCAGTCCCTTCTCTGTGGATATCCCTCTGGCTGGCAACTGCTTCGACATCCATGTTGTGGCTAGGGAATGCACGGGCCTTGCCTGGGAGTGGTGGCGGAAAGTGATTGACGTATCAAAGGTCCCCCTCATTAAACAGCGTACCTTCCATATCGGCGGCACCACTCTATCCCCCAGCAAATCAATCAGTCCGGCTATCGGACCCTCTTGACCCCATGAGCCTCGCTCCCCAAATGCCGCCATATGAATTGACGGGTATATAGTAAAAGCCTACTTGCGAACCCAGCAAAACTGTAAAATAGGATATCGCTGTATAACACTGCCTACCTTGCCCTTTGTATGGTAAAGCAACCGTGTACAGCTGAAAAAGAATTAACCGGAAGATTCAAAAATAGGACGGCAAAGAAAGCGGCCCCATGCAGACATGAACTGTGTCTGCATGGGGCTATCCAAAGTCAGGGTCTCCACGGCAAGATCGTCCTTGGTATAGCCAAAGAGTTGACGAGAGGAATTTAACATAAATAAAACCATCCATAATAAAAAACTCAGCAATGAATAGAAATGAGAAAGCGGGGAAATACCATGCAAAACTATGTGTTTGGTGCAGACATCGGTGGAACAAGTGTAAAGCTCGGTCTGTTTTATGCCGACGGCAAACTTCTGGAAAAGTGGGAAATTCCAACCCGTACCGCAAACGGCGGCGTCCATGTTCTGCCTGACGTGGCACAGGCCATTGCAGAGAGCATGGGGCGGAATGGGATTTCAGCATCTCAGATTGTGGGCATCGGTATCGGTGTCCCCGGTCCTGTGGACGACAGCTTCACAGTCAATAAGTGCGTCAATCTTGGCTGGGGTGTCTTTAACATCAAGGGGCGCATGAACGAGCTGCTTCCGGACATCCCCAATATTGCTGCGGGAAACGATGCCAATGTAGCGGCGCTGGGTGAGCTATGGCAGGGCGGAGGCCGAGGCAGCCGGAGTGCGGTCATGATCACCCTGGGCACCGGGGTTGGCGGAGGTGTGGTGTTGGACGGCAAAATCGTCGCAGGCAAAAACGGGGGTGCCGGTGAGATCGGTCACATGACGGTGGAGCCTGGAGAAATAGTGCCCTGCAGCTGCGGGAAATGCGGCTGTCTGGAGCAGTACACCTCTGCAAGAGGGATCGTTCGCATGGCCAAGGTCATGCTTTCCCAATGTGACATTCCCTCCAAACTGCGGGGAATTGAGGATTTTACATCCAAACACATCTGCGAACTGGCTGTGGCAGGAGATCATATGGCACTGAAAATCATCGACCGGTTCGGCGATTATTTGGGCCGTGCCATGAGCTACATTTCCTGCACAGTAGATCCGGATGTATTCATTATCGGTGGGGGCATGAGCAAGGCCGGAAATATCGTGACCGACGCGGTACTGAAATATTACCGAAAGTACGCCTTCCATGTATCGAAAGAAACCGGAGCAGCAATTGCCACGCTGGGTAATGACGCGGGAATCTATGGATGTGCAAAGATGGTTCTTGAATAAGAAATCAAATGGGAAAGGCTGTCGTTATGGCAGTCTTTTCTTTTTCCTATCTGATCATGGAGATGTATGGATGTCACGATCCGGACTGTTCTTTTTCTGGAAAAGCCTTCTGTACTCCGAGGGCGACACGCCCTTGTGCTTTTTGAAGAGGCGGCTGAAATACAGCGCGTTGTCGTAACCAATGATTGCGGATATTTCTGCCACATTGTAGTCAGTTGTTTCTAAGAGACTGACGGCATTGTTCATACGGATAGTTAGGAGATATTGTGCGGGAGGCTGGCCGATAAACTCCTTAAAGTTTCGCAAGAACCAACTTACGCTCATGCTACGAGATTTCGCATAGTCCTTGATCTGAATATCTTCATTATAGTGTTCTTGGAAATACTGTTGGGCGTACTCCATTTCCTTTTGTAGGTAAGTGCTGATGGTAGGGTTGCTCTCTTGGCGTGTGCGCTGGATCAGCAGAAAAATCTGCCGCAGATACATTTCCAGTAATTCCTGATATCCAGTACGGCAGGTTTGCAGCTCCCGGATCATTTCTTTGAACAGGTGCTGATAAGCAGAGGGAACCCCGGAGAAGAAAACATTTTTATCTGTAGGAATATCAAAATGCTTCAAAATTGCCTTTACATCTTTTCCCGTGAAGTGTACCCAATAGACCTCGGGTTGTTCTTCTCCGTAATACTCATAATGCTGTTCCTGGCGCGGTTGATAAAGGACCATGTAGCCGGCAGGTACGATTTCCTCCTGCCCGTTGAAAAAGAAGTGGGTCTTTCCGGAGGCCACATACAACAATTGATAGTCTAAACGGCCCCTGGGACGCCAGGTCGGGAGTTTTTGCTTTGTTCTCAGCCGGTAGGTACCGCAGCTGCCCACCAACAGCGGTTTGGACTTGTCCTTGATCGGTACGCGGGTGTTGTACAGATAACCTGAGTTGACATACATGCGGATCCCTCCCGGCTTTTTTCGGTCACAACATTTTTGTGCTGATGTGCTGTTTTGTTAATTGTATCATTTTGTGCATGTTTTGTCCAATGCAGTTTATAGAAAAAGGAGAAAATTTCCGGGATAATACACACAGAATTCATTGCGAGGAGGAAGCCCCACATGATCGTCCCTGCCTATTTTGAAGACCTGCTGATCCAGTCTGAAAACGCTCTGCCCAACCGAGCCTACTTCATCCCCGCATCCAACCGTCTGGACGACACTGCGGAGCATCGGGAACGCTCCGATCGCTTCCAGCTGCTAAACGGCGACTGGAAGTTCCGCTACTACCCCAGTATCCATGACCTGACTGAGTTGTTCTATGAGGAAGGTTTCGATCCCTCCGCCTACGACACCATCCCCGTTCCCAGCGTCTGGCAGAATCATGGCTACGATCAGCACCAGTACACCAATATTCATTACCCCTTCCCGGCAGATCCTCCCTTCGTTCCCCAGGATAATCCCTGCGGCGCTTACCTGACTTCCTTTACCTATGCTAAGGACGAAAAGGCACCCAAGGCTTACCTGAACTTTGAGGGTGTGGATTCCTGCCTGTATGTCTGGCTCAACGGAGAGTATGTGGGTTACAACCAGATCTCCCACTCCACCAGCGAGTTTGATGTGACTGATAAGATCCGTGAGGGCGAAAATACTCTGGCCGTTCTGGTGCTGAAGTGGTGCGATGGCAGCTACTTGGAGGATCAGGACAAGTTCCGCACCAGCGGCATCTTCCGGGATGTATACATCATCAAGCGTCCTGAGAACCATGTGCGGGACTACTTCGTGACCACCCAGCAGGAAGAGGATAAAGCTACTGTCCGCGTTCGCTTCGCCTTCGCCGGTGAGAGTGTTCCCACTGTCATTAGGCTGCTGGACGCTGAGGATCGTCTGATCGACGCCGCCGAAGTGACCACGAAGGAGCATATCGGCAACTATACCCATCAAGCTATCCTGAACATTCCCCAGCCCACCCTGTGGAATCCCGAGAAGCCCTATCTCTACACCATGCTCGTCGAGTGCGAGAACGAGATCATCACCGACCGAGTGGGCATCCGGGAGATCAAAGTAGATGGGATGCAGGTATTCCTGAATGGAACTCCCATCAAGTTCCGCGGTGTAAACCGCCACGATTCCGACCCCGTGACCGGCCCCGTCATCAGCGTGGAGCACATGAAGCGCGACCTGCGGATGATCAAGGAGCACAACTTCAACGCCATTCGCACCAGCCATTACCCCAACGCCCCCATGTTCTATCAGCTGTGCGACCAGTACGGTTTCCTGGTCATTGACGAGGCCGACCACGAGAGCCACGGTGCCGCCGAACTGTACTGCGGAGAGAACGACGTCTGGGAGAACCACACCGAGCACTGGAACGAGCCCTTCGCCGACAACCCCAAGTTCCTGGAGGCTACTATGGAGCGCACCCAGCGCTGTGTCCAGCGGGACAAGAACCGCCCCTGCGTCATCTGCTGGTCCATGGGTAACGAGAGCGCCTACGGCTGTTGCTTCGAGGCTGCGCTGGCCTGGACCAAGAACTTTGACCCCGCCCGTCTGACCCACTATGAAAGCGCTCAGTATCGCAGCCGCAAGCGCAAGTACGATTTCTCCAACATTGACCTCTACAGCAATATGTACCCTGCGCTGGAGACCCTGCAGGAGTATGTGGACGATCCTGAGTCCGACAAGCCCTATCTGATGTGTGAATACTCTCATGCCATGGGCAACGGCCCCGGTGATCTGGAGGACTACTGGCAGTTCATTCAGGCCAATGAGTGCATGTGTGGCGCCTTTATCTGGGAGTGGTGCGATCACGCCATTTACAAGGGCAAGGCTCCTAACGGCAAAGATATGTACTGGTATGGCGGCGACCACGGCGAGTACCCCCACGATGGCAATTTCTGCATGGATGGTCTGGTTTATCCCGACCGTCGTCCTCACACCGGTTTGATGGAATACAAAAACGTACACCGCCCTGTTCGTGTTGTTGATTATGATCAGGCAACCGGCCAGCTGACCCTGCACAACTACATGGACTTTGTCTCCCTGCAGGACTACATCACCGCCTCTTATCAAGTCACTTGTGATGGTGCGCTTGTTCAGGAAGGCCAGCTGGATAAAATCCCCGCCATCGCTCCCCACATGAGCGGTACCGTGACCCTGAACGTCCAGGTTCCCGCCAAGGGCCGCTGTTTCCTGAAGATCAGCTACTTCGCCAAAAACAACTCCGAACTGATCTCCGAGGGCTTTGATTTGGGCTTCGATGAGATTACTCTGGAGAATCAGGATGACCGCAATCAGATTGCTCTGGCATACTGGCAGAGAAAGGCCATCCTGGAGGACAGTATTTCTGTTACAGAGGACTACCGGTATCTGACTCTCACAGCTGCAAACTTCGTTACGATAAGTTTACCGGTATGTTTGCCCGGATGACTTATCAGGGCATGGAGCTTCTGGACCGTCCCATGGATCTGAACGTGTGGCGCGCTCCCACCGATAACGACCGCAAGCTGAAGGCTGACTGGTTTGCTGCCCACTACGATAAGGCCATCACCCGGGCGTATAACACCCACTTCGTGGCCATGGACAGCGAGGTTCGTATCCACAGTGACCTGTCTATTGGTGCCATCGCTGTGCAGCGGTTCATGACCGTAGAAATCGACTGGACCGTGACGGTTGCAGGCGGCGTCTGTGCCAACATTCTCACCAAGCGCAACATAGAATTCCCCGAGCTGCCTCGCTTCGGTCTGCGCCTGTTCGTTCCTGAAAACATGGAGCAGGTTGCTTATTTCGGTCTGGGTCCCATGGAAAACTACATTGACAAGCGAAATGCTGCCAGCCACGGCTTGTACCGCGATACCGTGGACGGGCTTCAGGAGGACTACATCCGTCCCCAGGAGAATGGCGCTCACGGTAGTTGTGACTATGTGCTTCTGGAAAGCGACAAACTGCGTTTGATCGCAGTTGGCCCTGAACCCTTCAGCTTCAATGCATCCCATTACACGCAGGAAGAACTGACCGAGAAGGCCCACAACTACGAACTGAACAAATGCGGCAGCACCGTATTGTGTCTGGACTACCGGCAGAACGGTATTGGCTCTGCGAGCTGTGGCCCCGTTTTACAGAAGAAATACAAGCTGATCGACGAAACCATCGACTTCGCCATCCGCGTCATCCCCGAACTGAAATAACTGAATAAAGAGAATAGGAGATGCTATCATGGCTGAAAAGAGATATTTGAAATGGTACAACAAGGTGGGTTACGGCTCTGGCGATATCGCCGGCAACGTGGTCTATGCGTTCCTGACCTTCTTCGTTATGATCTACCTGTCCGATACCATCGGCTTGAACACCGGCATTGTTGGCAC
>OFGG01001950.1_pt1 | contig 12275 bp, 7 predicted proteins | sample 1521701 | NCBI WGS metagenome assembly OFGG01 (sample SAMEA3504081, study PRJEB24116) | mouse gut metagenome | biome: mouse gut; feature: mouse-associated habitat; material: faeces | place: Denmark | collected 2011
TTACTGTTGATTTAGCTTGTTTCAAGCAATCACCCCATTTCCTGACTAACACCATGAAAATAAAGAGGGAAAGCTCCTTGATTTTGGGAACTTTCCCTCTTTGTTTTGACGATGGATCACGGTTTTAAAATTGACGGGCTGACAAATGTCAGTTCATAGGGCGCTTCCGGGTGGTTGGTACGGAAGACCAGCTGCAGGGCAAGGCGCTTCCCTAAAAGCCCGGTAGGAACATTGGCGGTGGTGATGTGCCCGGCTACGTTAGCGTATTCCTCAGCGTTATCAAAACCTGTCAGTTTGACAGGGTGGGGCAGTTTTTTGGGATTTTCATCCATGTACTGTTTGACGAAATGGGCCACGAAATCGCTGGCACATACAAAAGCGGTGGGCCAATCCACAAGAGAATCCAAAAAGGCGTTTATTTCCTGTCCATAGGAAAAAATGCCGATCTTTTCTGTAAGGCAATGCCGGGAAACAACAGCAAGCCCGTATTTTTCCATGCAGGAAAGAAAGCCCTTATAACGCTCCAGGTTCGTCCGTGCATATCCGATATCGCCCAGAAAACCAATCTTTTTATGTCCATCCCGTATCAGGGATTCCGTGATCTCAAATTCCGTGCAGTATCCTTCGATCAATAGCAAATCACCGTTTAACTGGCGGTCCGATATGGAAGGAACGGTATCCAGATAGACTTTTGGATGGGGAAGGCGGCTGATCATGCCCAGTATTTCGGGGTCGTATACGTTTATGACCACAACGCCGTCCACGCCATCGCTTAACAGGATGGAAGGCAGGCTGAAATCTTTTGTATGGATGGAAGGAACATAAGTGTACATCAGGTTAATGTTGTGTTTTGAAAGCTCCTGTGCCATCCGATGGATCAGGCTTGTCCAGAAAGAAGCGGAATCCGGCCTTGATACGATAAGGGAAACAATTTTTTCATTATGCACAGGCGTTTCGATAGCCTGATAAGGAAGCTTGGAATATCCCAGTTCCTTTGCTTTGTTAAAAATTAGTTCGCGGAGGGAATCTGATACCCCTGCCTGATTATTAAACGCCTTGCTGACGGTGACCCTGGATATGTTCAGGGAATCAGCAATATCTTTCATAGTGATCTTTTCCATACTAACCCCTGCCGTGTGCTGTTGACTGATATTAATGACTTTAGTATATCATGTCAAAACGGAAAAAACAATAAATTAGTTTACAAATGTTAATGCAAATATGCTTTTGACAGCGTTGTATGTAACTTGTTTTGTTCAAATCTTACTTTATATATGTAATAAATTAGAAAATAATATATAAACAAAACAAAAATTTACATTTTTAAATATGAGAAAATATGTCGAAACTATTAAAAAGCAGATAAATTAGTGAACTATGTACAAAGAATGTATTAAAAATTTGAGTAAAGTGATGAATTTGACTCTGATTGTTGACATTTGTATCAATAAATGTTAATTTATTGTTAACAAAAATAAACAAGGAGGTAAAAGTAATGGCAATGAAAAAAACGCTTGACAAAGGAAGTAAGTCTGGCGTGAAACCAAAAAAGAAACGCTGGTCAAAAGATGACACAGAGTTATTTTTACTGTCTGCACCGACTTTGCTGTGGTTTTTGATTTTCTCATACATGCCGATGTTTGGGATTATCATCGCCTTTAAGGTGTATAAACTGGCACCGGGCGGACATGGTTTCCTTTACAACTTGCTGCACAGTGAATGGGCAGGATTTGGAAACTTTTCTTATTTTTTCACTTCCAATTCATTCACCATGCTTCTTAGAAACACGATCCTTTACAACATCGCTTTTATCATTATAAGCGCCAGCGTCGCGGTGGGCGGTGCACTGATGTTAAGCAGCATGAGGAATAAGCGTGGTTCTAAGGTTTACCAGACCATGATGTTTTTACCCTACTTTATGTCATGGGTAGTAGTAAGCTATTTCGTTTACGCATTGTTAACACCGGAGAGGGGTTATGTAAACGGGATCATTACCGCTTTAGGCGGCGAGAGGATCATGTGGTACCAGGAAAGTAAATATTGGCCCTTTATCCTTATTTTCCTGAACACATGGAAAGGCATGGGATACGGGATGGTGCTGTATCTTGCCAGCATTACAGGGATCGACCCTTCGCTTTATGAGGCGGCGGTGATGGACGGGGCGACCAAATCCCAGCAGGCAAGGCACATTACGCTTCCGGCTATCAAGCCTGTGTTTATCATGATGTTGATCTTAGATTGTGGTAAGATCTTCAATTCGGACTTCGGGTTGTTCTATCAGGTAACAGGAAGGGTGCCGGCATCTTTGTATACCACGGTTTCCACTTTCGATACCTACATATTTAACGCAATCCAGTCCACGGCACCGATCGGGCAGACTGCTGCGGCATCGTTCTTCCAGGCAATCTGCAGCTGCGGTACGATTTTACTTGCAAACTGGATTGTCAGCAAGCTTGACAATGAAAACAGGATCATATAGGAGGTGAGTGACGTGGCAAAAATAGAAAAAAGCGGGCAGTCGTTAAATCAGATCAAGACATCTACGAACCTTGTGTTTAATTTCGTGTTTTTGATTTTAGCCGTGATGTGCGTCATTCCGCTGTTGTTTGTGTTTTCCATATCCATTTCGGATGAAGAATCTTTAAGGGTAAACGGTTACCAGCTTATTCCACAGGTATTTTCTTCTTCGGCATATGTGTTTTTGTGGAATGAGCGCACGACGATCATCCGTGCCGCTTTCATGTCCGTGATGGTGACAGTGGTAGGTACCTGTATTTCCGTAGCGTTAAATACTTCCATGGGATATGTGGTATCAAGAAGGAGCTTCAAATTAAAACAGATTTATACATGGCTCATTTTTATCCCTATGGTGTTTAACGGCGGTATGCTGGCAAGCTATGTGGTGGTAAACAATATTTTAAATTTGCGGAACAGCGTTTGGGCATTGATCCTTCCCCTTGCATGTTCGGCGTTCAGCGTTACCATATGCAGGACCTTTTTTAGGACCACGGTACCGGATTCCATCATCGAGTCCGCCAAGATCGATGGTGCGGGACAGTTCCGGATCTGGTCGCAGATCGTTTTGCCGATCTCCAAGCCGGTTATGGCGACTATCGGTATGTTTGCGGCATTTGGCTACTGGAATGACTGGTTTCAGGCATCCTTGTATATTCAGGATGTCAAGCTGCAGACTCTGCAGTCTTTGCTGAACAATATCCAGAAGAATATTGAGTACATCGCAAACAATCCGTATGGCGGGCTTTCTTTACAGCAGTATAAGTCATCCATGCCGACAGAGAGTGTGCGTATGGCGATCGCGATCGTGATCATTGTACCGATCGCATGTACCTATCCGTTTTTCCAGAAGTACTTTATTTCGGGTTTGACAATTGGTTCCGTAAAAGAATAAAAATTTTAGTGGAGGAAAAGTATGAAATTGAAAAAATTATTGGCAACAGGGCTTACAGTGGTTATGGCGTTAGGTATGCTGGCCGGATGCGGCGGCAGTGGGAATGACAATGGGGCGTCTTCTTCCGGGAGTCAGGATAGCAGCAGCGCGGGTACGGACACGACCCAGTCAACCCAGGCAGACAGCGGCGAGATCGTTAATTTAAAGTGGGTGACAATCGGTAATGGCATGCCGACCAACTATGATTCCTGGATCGCAAAAGTAAATGAATATATCGGCGAAAAGATTGGCGTTAATCTGGAAATGGAGGTTATCCCCTGGGGAGACTGGGACAACCGCCGGAATATCATCGTCAGCACCAACGAGCCTTATGATATTATTTTTGGAAACGGAAATAACTATATTGCGGATATCAATCTTGGGGCATACTATGACCTGACTGACATGATCGACGCGAACATGCCGGGGTTAAAGGAGCTGATGCCTGAAAAGTATTGGGACGGCGTGAAGGTGAAGGACAGGATCTATGGTATCCCTACTTATAAAGACAGCTCCATTTCCAATTATGCGGTATGGGATAAAGAGCTTGTGGAAGAGTATAACTTAGACCTGGCATCTCTTACCGAGATCGAGTCTTTAACAGATACTTTCATTCAGTTAAAAGCAGACAAGAACGATTATCCCGTTTATGTGAAAAATGACGGCGTATATTACATTTTTGACGTATATGACCAGATCGGTGCAGGAACACAAATCTTAGGCGTAAGATACGATGACAAAGACGCAAGGGTATGCTTTACCCTAGAGGAGCCGGATGTTTACTCTGCATTAGAAACGCTTCATACCTGGTACAAGGAAGGGATCATCAATCCGGATGCGTCTACTCTGACAGAAGCCCGCGTTTATAATATGTGGCGTGTGGCACAGGGATGGGAATCGGCAGGGATCACGTCCTGGGGTCCGCAGATGGGCAAGGATGTGGAAGTGCAGAAGATTGGCGACACCATTCTTTCCAACGAAACGGTAAGAGGATCCCTTAATATGGTTTCTATCAACACTAAGTATCCTGAAAAGTGTCTGCAGCTTTTGGATTTAGTCAATATTGATACCAAGCTCCGGGATATGTTCTATTATGGGGAAGAGGGTGTGAACTTTGAGTATACGGCAGACGGCAAAGCCCATAAGATCAATAACGACTGGGCAATGGCAGGGTATACACAGGGAACATTCTTTACTGTGACTCAGGTTGATACAGACGAATTTAATCAGTGGGATGAAGTTAAGGCGTTAAATGAGCAGGCAGTATCTTCCGTTATGCTTGGATTTACCTTTGATACCACGGAAGTTTCTGACCAGTTGGCAAACTGCCGCGAAATCTGGCTGCGTTACCGCAGTGAGGTAATGACAGGTGTACAAGATCCCGCAGTCGTAGTTCCTCAGATCAAGGAAGAGCTGATGGGCGCAGGATGGCAGGATGTAGTTGATGCCGCACAAAGACAAGTGGATGAATATGTAGGAAAATAAGAAAATAGGTGGTGTTGCTTGATGACAAAAATAATCGGAACAAACCTGCCAGGGATCCCCTGGCAGGATCCTGAAGGAACAGAGAAATTTCCGGTGTGGCGCTATAGTAAAAACCCAATCATTGACAGATTTGCAACGAAAAATTCCAACAGTATTTTTAACAGTGCGGTGGTTCCCTTTGGGGATGGCTATGCAGGGGTGTTCCGCTGTGACAGCAGATCGATCAGCATGGATATCTTTACAGGCTTTAGCAAAGATGGCATTGACTGGGAAATTTCGGATGAACCGATCCGGTTTGCGGGTGCGGATCCGGAAGTGGCAAAACGGGATTTCAGGTATGATCCAAGGGTATGCTTTATCGAGGATCGGTATTACATCACATGGTGCAACGGTTACCGTGAATATCCCACTATCGGGGTAGGGTATACCTTTGATTTTAAGACCTATTATCAAATGGAAAATGCTTTTTTACCCTTTAACAGAAACGGCGTGCTGTTTCCCAGAAAGATCAGGGATAAGTATTATATGCTGAGCCGTCCAAGTGACAACGGGCATACGCCGTTTGGGGATATCTTCTTAAGTGAAAGCCCGGATCTTGTATATTGGGGGCGCCACCGGTTTGTGATGGGAGCGATCAAGGGCGATTCATCGGCATGGCAATGCACTAAGATCGGTGCGGGGAGTGTTCCTATCGAGACGGAAGAGGGCTGGCTTTTGATCTACCACGGTGTGATCAATACCTGCAACGGGTTTGTTTACCGGATGGGGTGTGTGCTGCTTGATCTGGAAGAACCCTGGAAGGTGAAAAAAAGAACCAGAAATTATATTTTAGGGCCTCATGAATTGTATGAATGTGTAGGCGATGTACCCAATGTGGTATTTCCCTGTGCAGCGCTTGCGGATGCCGCCACAGGAAGGATAGCCATTTATTATGGGTGCGCAGATACAGTGACCGGACTTGCATTTACTACGGTGGACCGATTGATGGCGTATATGGAATAAAAAATATGCAGGGCAGAATAAGGAGGAAACATGCATTTTTTAGACAAAAGGGTCAACGTAATCTGTGAAGAATTAAAAAAACTGAAAGTAAAACAAAAGTTTACCATTAACAATTGGAAATACAAAGAAGGAAATTATATCCGCCCCGGGGAGGCAGGGGCGGATATGGCAGAATGGGAAGATTTTGACTGCCAGAAGATGCACTGGTATGGGAAGGACCGCCATTATTGGTTTAAGACTACCTACAAGGTGCCTAAGGAACTTGACGGGAAAAGGATGTGGCTGACCGTACGTACCCAGATTGACGAGTGGGACGATGCCAAAAACCCGCAGTTCCTTTTGTTTGTAAACGGAGAAGTGGTGCAGGGTATTGACATGAACCACAGGGAAGTGTTCTTAAGCCCTTGTGCCAAAGAAGGGGAAGAACTTACCCTTGAACTTCAGGCATATACCGGTATCATGCACAGCGAATTTAACCTGTTTGTGGAAATGCAGGAGATCGATGCGCAGATTGAAAAGCTGTATTATGATCTGTGGGTTCCCCTTGCGGCATTTTCCAGAATGGAGGAGGATGATAAAAACCGTAAGGACATTCAGGAGATCTTAAATGAGACGGTGAACTTTTTGGATCTGCGCAGCCCTTACTCCGATGAGTTTTATCAGACACTGCAGGAGGCCTCCGATTATATTGACAAGGCTCTTTATACGGACCATGCAGGTTATAAGGACGTGATCGCAACCTGTATCGGCCATACCCATATTGACGTTGCCTGGTGGTGGACGGTAGCCCAGACCAGGGAAAAGACGGGACGCAGTTTTGCCACGGTGTTGAAATTGATGGAGGAATACCCTAACTACAAGTTTATGTCCAGCCAGCCACAGTTATATGCGTTTTTAAAGGAGCGTTACCCGGAACTTTACGAAAAAGCGAAAGAACGCATTGCGGAAAAACGCTGGGAACCGGAAGGCGGCATGTGGGTGGAAGCGGACTGCAACTTAACTTCCGGGGAATCTTTGGTCCGCCAGTTTATGCACGGCAAACGGTTTTTCAAAGAGGAGTTCGGGGTAGATAATAAGATCTTGTGGCTGCCGGATGTGTTCGGCTATTCAGGGGCCCTTCCCCAGATCATGAAAAAGTGCGGGATCGACTATTTTATGACCACAAAGCTGGCATGGAACCAGTTTAACAAGATCCCCTATGATACCATGCGCTGGAGGGGGATTGACGGGTCGGAAGTGCTGACCCACCTGATCACCACATTAGGAGTAAACCAGCCCATTAAAGACTTTTTTACCACTTATAACGGGATGCTCCATCCGGATGCCATCATGGGCGGCTGGATGCGCTATCAGAATAAGGACATCAATAATGATATTTTAGTTTCCTACGGCTATGGCGACGGCGGGGGCGGCCCCACCAGGGAAATGCTTGAGACCTCCATCCGGATGGAAAAGGGGATAAAGGGGATCCCGAAAGTACGTCAGGCCTTTGCGCGTACTTATTTTGATGAATTAAATGAGCGAGTTTCGAATCACAAACGCCTTCCGGTATGGGAAGGGGAGCTTTATTTTGAGTACCACAGAGGCACTTTGACATCCATGGCAAGGAATAAACGTTCTAACCGGAAATCGGAGTTCGGGTTGATGGATCTGGAGCTCTTATCTGTGCTGGCTATGCCTAAATTGGCTTACCCGGTACAGGAGTTAGACGCCATGTGGAAAACGGTGCTGTTAAATCAGTTCCATGATATCCTGCCCGGTTCTTCCATCAAGGAAGTGTACGAGGTGACCAAGGAAGAATATGCGGCGTTAGGTAAGCAGCTTGGCGTCTTATCCGGTCAGCGGATAAAGAGTATCACGGGAGAGGGCGATGCGGTGACCGTCTTTAATACCACCGGGAAAGTAAGAAATGATGTGGTAAGCCTTGGGGATTTTGAAGGGGATGCGCTTGTGGACGATAGCGGAAATGTATATCCGGTCCAGAAGACGGAGGAAGGAAGCGTGGCTTTCCTTTCCAATCTCCCGTCTAAGGGATATCAGTCTTTTATGCCGGCTGAGGCGGATCGGATACGGACACCGTTTACCTTGAAAAATGATCATGAACTGGAAACGCCTTTTTACACCGTGAAGCTGGATCGGCAGGGGATGTTTACCAGCATTTATGACAAGGAAAATGACCGTGAGGTGATAAAGGAAGGGCAGAAGGCCAATTTGATGCGGATGTATGAGGATAAGCCGATCTACTTTGACAACTGGGATATCGATATTTACTATACAGAGAAGTTCTGGGATGTGGATCAGCTAGAGAGTATGGAGTGGACGGAGATCGGTCCGGTGCGGGCAGTGCTTGCCATCACCAGGAAAGCATCCAATTCCACCATCAGCCAAAAGATCATCTTCTATGCGGATTTAAGAAGGATCGAGTTTGCAACCCATGTGGATTGGAAGGAGCACCAGACTTTGCTGAAGGTACATTTCCCGGTTGCGGTGCATACGGATGAAGCGTCCTTTGACGTGCAGTTCGGCAACCTGACCAGAAAGACCCATCAGAATACAAGCTGGGATGTGGCGCGGTTTGAAAGCTGCGGCCAAAAGTGGATGGATCTGTCCGAAGGGCACTATGGAGTCTCTCTGTTAAATGACTGTAAATACGGTCATTCCGTGAAGGATTCCAATATGGCCCTTACCCTGATCAAATCCGGGATAGAGCCCAACCCCGTAACGGATCAGGAAGAACATGATTTCACCTATGCCATCTATCCCCATGCGGAAGGCTGGCGGGCAGCAGGCACTGTGGAGGAAGCGTACAAGTTAAACCAGCCGCTTCTTGCCAGGGTGGAAACGGAAAAGAAAGAAACGTATTCGTTTGCGTCCGCAGCTTGCGAAAATGTGGTGATCGAGACCATCAAGCAGGCGGAGGATCAAAACGGTATCGTCATCCGTATGTATGAGACGGATAATTCCTACACGAAGACGAAGCTTACCGTGAACAGGCCTTTTAAAAAAGCTTACATCTGCAATCTTCTAGAAGAGATGCTGGAGGAAGCCCATGTGGAAGGTAATGTGGTGGATGTGGTGCTTAAGCCTTATGAGGTGGTGACTGTAAAGGTGGATTTTTGCGGTTAAAATAAGGAAAGGAAAAATTTTTCATGAGAAAGAAGGTATTTAAGCATAAAATATTAGCTGTCTTTTTGGCGGCGTCTATGACAATGGGGCTTGCCGCCTGCGGCAGTGTTCCGAAAGAAACGGCAACTGCAGACCAGACGGAAACCTCCGGGGAAGAGACGGACAAAGAGCAGGACGTGCAGGAAGAAACACAAGCCGGGGAAGAAATGACGGAAACAGAATCCAGGTATCTGGTAACGGAGGAAAACAACAACCAGGAGCTTACCATGAACCGCCAGCCGGAATCTTCTTATTGGTTCCCGGCACAGCTCCTTGAATGGGATGCGCAAAAGGACGAGGACCTGATCTTTAATGTGAGCACGGTGCCCCTTGCAAAGAGAGTGGATACGGCAGATCTGCAGACAGTAAACGATTCCCAGAATAAGGATACCAGATCTATGGCAATATCCATTATGAACGGGAGTACCAGCGGAAATTCACCCCATGGCTTAAACAAAGTAAACGCCAATACTTTTTCTTATTGGCAGTATGTGGATCTTTTGGTGTACTGGGGCGGATCGTCGGGAGAAGGTCTGATCGTGGCGCCCAGTGCGGACGTGGTGGATGCGGGCCACAAAAACGGCGTGAAGGTGATCGGAACCGTGTTTATGCCCCAGAGCGCCCACGGCGGAAAAATGCAGTGGCTGGAAGATCTGCTGACCAAAACGGAAGACGGAAGCTACCCGGTTGTGGATAAGCTGATCGAGGTTGCTGCGGTTTACGGGTTTGACGGCTGGTTTATCAACCAGGAGACGGAAGGGACCGACGAGGAGCCTTTGACGAAAGACCATGCAGAGCGGATGCAGGAATTTCTTTCCTATTATAAAGAAAAAGCACCGGAACTGGAACTTGTTTATTATGATTCCATGACCGTTGAGGGGAAGATGGACTGGCAGAATGCGCTGAACGAGAAAAATGCGGCCTACTTAAAGGATGAGGAGGGCAGAGCCGCAGCGGATGAAATGTTCCTGAATTTCTGGTGGACCACGGAAAAGCTTGCACCGGAAGAACTGCTTAAGTCCTCCGCTGAGTTTGCCGCACAGCAGGGAATCGACCCATATGATCTGTATGCGGGGATCGACCTGCAAAGCAACGGTTATGCAACCCCTATCAACTGGAGCTTGTTTGAGAGGCCGGAAGGAGGCACTTATACTTCCTTAGGGCTGTACTGCCCAAGCTGGGCATATTTTTCCGCAGGAACGGTTCAGGATTTCTGGAAACAGGAAAATAAGCTTTGGGTGAACTCCAAGGGAGACCCGTCAGCGGCGGTAAGCCCGGCAGGGGATACGGACTGGCGAGGGGTTTCTACATACATCGTGGAGCGTACCGCAATTACGGAACTTCCCTTCGTGACCAATTTCTCCGCCGGGAACGGTTACGGATTTTATAAAAATGGCCAACTGATCAGTATGCTGGACTGGAATAACCGGAGTATTTCTGACGTGCTTCCCACTTACCGCTATATCATTAAGGACGGGGAAGGCAATAAGCTTTCTGCGGATCTGGATGTGGGGGATGCTTATTACGGCGGAAACAGCCTGATCGTCAGAGGAAATATGGCGGCTGGCGCAGAGTCCGTGATCAAGCTTTACAGTGCGGGGCTTACGGTGCCGGAGGGGATGGTATTTACCACAACCGTTAAATCCAGGGGAGCGGAGATGGCATTGGACGCAGTGGTTTCCTTGGAAGACGGTTCCGAGGTGGTGCTTACCGGAGACCGGAAAGCCGGAGAAGAATGGACTACGATTTCTTATGATACCACAGAACTTGCAGGAAAGACCATCCGGGCGATTTCTTATAAATTGAAATCCGACGGGGATGTGAACGGACTGCAGTTCCGCTTTGGCAATATCACTATGGCAATGCCGGATGAGGAAGAGACGGCAGCAGTCGGCAACGTGAAGGTTCTTGACAGTGAATTTGATGAGGACGGCATGTATGCAGGGGTGCGCCTTTCCTGGGATTCGGATGTACAGACGGATTATTATGAGGTATACCGGGTGAATCAGGATCAGACCAGGTCATTGCTTGGCGTATCCAATACCACCAGCTTTTATGTGAATACACTGCCCCGTACCGACGAGACCAACAAATCCGTTTTTGAGGTCATCCCGGTGAATATTCTGTTAAGCGAGGGCAATGGCGCACAGGTGGAAATGGATTGGCCGGACAACAGTATCCCCAAGGCTGCCTTTACGGCGGATGTGACATTGGCGGCACCGGGTGAGACTATCACCTTTAGCAGTTTGTGTTCCCAGAATACCCAGAAGGTGACCTGGACACTGACCGGAGCGGATACGGAAAGCGCTGAGGGAGACCAGATATCTGTTACCTATCCGGCAGAAGGCGTTTACAATGTTTCTGTCACGGCGGAAAATGAATCGGGAAGCAGCGAGGCATCCAAGGAAGGTTATATTGTGATAACCGAAAAAGCAGCAAGCGGCCTAGCGCTTCTTTCCGGCGGAGCAGGTACGGAAGCGGATACTTACGTAAATGAAAACGAAGCGCCCCAGTTTGCGGTAGACGGCGACGTGACGAAAAAGTGGTGCGCAACGGGAAGCGCTCCTCACGAGATCACTTTGGATTTAGGCTCGGTAAAGGCGGTAAGCGCAGTGGATGTTTACCATGCGGAAGCCGGCGGTGAGAGTGCGGACATGAACACCAAGTCCTATGCAATCTGTGTCAGCGAAGACGGCGCAGCGTTCGAAGAGGTGTGGAGTGTGACCAGAAATACGGCGGGCACCACCCATGATGCCTTTGCGCCGGTGAACGCGCAGTATGTGAAGCTTATTGTCAATAAGCCGACGCAGGGAAGCGACAGCGCGGCCCGGATCTATGAAGTAGAAGTTTACGGGCTGGAAGAAGCAATGGAGTAAGATAAGGTAATAAGGAAGTAAGACATAGGGAACGGACTGCGGGTCCGTTCCTTTTTAGGGTGCGCCCGGCGGCGCACGTTTCCAATGGGTGCAAGTCCCGAATCCGCCCGGTAGTGGGGCTCCCGGCTTGTAAAATCGGGAGGTTTATGGTAGTATGGAGATACGAAAATGAAAGGGAAAGCAGGTGGGAAAGTTGACAGTGACGGAGCAGATGAACCAAAAACATCAGGAAGATTTGCAGAGACTAAGAGGCTTTCGCCTGCTTGATGATGATTTCCTCACAAAGTGTTTTGAGGGAG
>OFGG01001957.1_pt1 | contig 12229 bp, 7 predicted proteins | sample 1521701 | NCBI WGS metagenome assembly OFGG01 (sample SAMEA3504081, study PRJEB24116) | mouse gut metagenome | biome: mouse gut; feature: mouse-associated habitat; material: faeces | place: Denmark | collected 2011
CTCTATGCTCTTTTTCCTAGAGTCAAACAGAAAGAATTAACGTCGTTTACTATAAAACCGCTCTGGCGCATCTTTTGAGGAGGCACTCTTTGACACGTCAAAATTTGAGAAGCTCGCAAGCGCAATATCATTCATAAACTCGTTCATGGAGTCCACATCATCAAGCAGCATTGCCTTGATAAAATCATTGTATGGAATGCGGGTGTTGTCCCTAAACCAGCTATTCACCATATTTTCAAACAGAATCGACACTTCCAGATTCGTAAGCGTCAATGTAAATACTTCTTTTTTGCGCGCTCCCACAGTCTCCGCCGCAACAACTTTTAAGTACCCTGTGGCAAGCAGGAGGCTCCAGAGGGCTGTCTCACTAGATCCTAGCTGGTTAAAAACAATCTGTTCATCAAGCATAGTCTGAAAGCTGCCGCCCCTGATCAGCGTCTCTATGGTTTTTTTCATCTCTGCTTTACCGGTTTGTACCAAAGACTGAAGGAGTCTGTTTGAGCTCGTATTGGTCCAGTATGCGCTGTACTTTCCATTATTTTTGACAAACGAGGTGATTGACCAAGGATTGTAAATATCTGTATGACTGCCAAAAGTAAATCCGTCATACCAGTGCTTTACCTGCGCCTTCTCCTCGCCAAGCCCCACACGCTCGAGAATCCCAAACACCTCCTCCTCTGTAAAGCCAAACGAAACTGCATACTCCTCTGAGGTTGTCGTGACTACATTCAGGTTGTTCAGGTCTGAAAAAATGCTTTCTTTTGAAATTCTTGTAATTCCTGTGATAATTCCGTGGTACAAATATGGATTTGTCTTGAATGTATTGTCAAAAAAGCTTCGGAAAAATCCGGCAGCCTCCTCCCAGTAGCCGCCAATCCATGCCTCCTGCATCGGTGTGTCGTACTCATCCAGCAACACGAGCACTTCTTTTTCATAATACTTTTGAAGAAATAGACAAAGCATGTTGATGGCTGTCTGCGCCTTGACATCTTCCATCTTTTCATTGACCGCCCTAAATGCTTCCCGGTCATTTTCGTCAAACTTGTCTGACTTTAAAATCTCCCTGTACCTCCCATACAGATTGGCAATGACAATCTTTACCATTGCCTTCATGTCTTTCATATTGCCAGCCTTCACGCCGGCAAAGCTGAAAAATATCACAGGGTAGGTTCCCTGGAGTTGTCTGTACTTTTCGTCCTTCCAGATTTCAAGCCCTTCAAACAGATCTCCCCTGCCTGCATATTGGTTTGAAAAAAAGCACTCCAGCATACTCATATTCAATGTCTTTCCAAATCTCCGCGGGCGTGTGATGAGTGTCACATCCGCTCCGCTCTCCCACCACTCTTGAATAAATGCTGTCTTGTCCACATAAAGACCTCCCCGCTCCCGAAGTCTGTCAAACTGCTGTGCACCTAAACTGACGATCATACTGCTGTCCATATCCATACCTCCTGTGCCGCCCTATTCTAAATACAGTATACATATATTTCAGAGAGAGTGCAACATACTTCCTCTGCACGGGGCTATGCATCAAAAAAGAGACAACGTTTTGCAACGAAGTCTCCTTTTTGATTATTTATATCGTTCACTCTGTGCCTGAATCAGTTCCATATCTTCAAAGTAGTCTATCCGCATCGCGTGCTTAACCTCCACCAGCGTCTGCGCTGCCACTTCCCTTGCCGCCTCGGAGCCTTTTTTCAGAATGTTATAAATCTCTGGAATATCTTTCTCAAATGCGGCGCGGCGGTTTCTGATTGGCTCAAGCTCTTCCTGCATAATATTGTTCAAAAACTTCTTGACCTTCACATCGCCAAGACCGCCTTTTGTATAGTGCGCCTTCATCTCCTCAAGGTTTGCATAGTCTGGGCAGTAGCGCGCAAAGTGCTCATCGCGCGCAAACGCATCGAGATACGTAAACACGGTATTGCCCTCGAGGTGCCCGGGATCGCTCACCTGCAAATGCAGCGGGTCGGTGTACATACTCATAATCTTGATGCGCACCTCATCTGCGCTGTCCGCAAGATAGATACAGTTGCCAAGGGACTTGCTCATCTTTGCCTTTCCGTCTGTGCCCGGCAGCCGCTTGCACGCCTCCATCTCTGGCACCAGCGCTTTTGGCTCTACAAGCACAGGATTTTCCGGCGCATAGACAGCATTAAATTTGTGTACGATCTCCTTGGTCTGCTCGATCATGGGAAGCTGATCCTCCCCCACTGGCACCACATTCGCCTTACAGAAAGTGATATCTGCCGCCTGACTGATCGGATAAGTAAAAAACCCTACGGGAATGCTCGCCTCGAAGTTCCGAAGCTGTATCTCACTCTTTACTGTCGGATTGCGCTGTAGTCTTGAGACTGTGACAAGATCCATATAATAAAAGGTCAGCTCTGTGAGCTCTGAGATCTGTGACTGTATAAAAAGGGTGGACTTTGCCGGGTCCAGTCCAGCCGAGAGATAATCCAGCGCCACCTCAATCACATTCTGTCTGACCTTCTCTGGATTTTCAATATTGTCTGTGAGTGCCTGCGCGTCTGCAATCATAATGTAAATCTTGTCATACACTCCTGAATTTTGCAGCTCTACCCTGCGACGGAGCGACCCTGCATAATGACCGATATGCAGCCTTCCTGTCGGTCTGTCTCCTGTTAATATGATATTGCTCATGTTGTTCCTCCTGTTTCAAGCTCTGTCTCACGCCCGCAATGTGGATATCCTTTGTATTTAAAACATATGTTCTATATTCTGACCACCTCACGGGAAATTCTGCTGTTTTAATTTGCAGACTTGGCATTTGCCGTCTCTAAATCCTGATAGCCGTAAAACTGCACGGTATTTTTCATAATCTCACACGCCACATTTTTGCCCGCCTGCGCGTGCGCTACAATATAACGCCCATACATTTCCAGCATTCTGTCTGAATATGTGCGAAGCTCACCTCTTAAATAAGTCTCGTAGGAGGTGTCATACGCCAAGTCCTCGGCTGTATGAATTGCGCGGGCATCCTCCGCAAGATTGGGATACTGCGCAGCAAACTCCTCCATCCATTTTACCTGAAGTGCGACGATCTGCTCTACAATCGCCTTCTTTGCCTCTGAGACTGCCGGAAGCCGTTTTGCAAACCGCGCATACTCAAGCGGCGCAGTCGATTCCATCATGCGGGCATACTTCTCTTCGATCATATTGCGCCCGTTGGCATAATTTGTCTTAAACTCATACAAATACTGTAAAAGCATATCCTCTGTCCATGTCATGTACTGGCTCATGCGCATCACTTTAAACGTCGGCCAGTTGTTCTGGCAGCTCGCCCTGCCGCCCTCATTCTGTACTTTGTCAAACGCCTCAAACTCACTCTTTGCAATCGAGAGCGAAAGAGCTGTCACGATGGGCGTATTGGCGACAATCGCTGTCAGGAGCGCATCGCTTTTTGTCATAAGCTCTTTTGTGCACACATCCAGATATAAGTCACACTTTCCTACCATATTGAGTTTCTCAAGCTCATTTGCAAAAATCACTGCAAGCGATTCAACCGCCGTGGTGAGCGCCGCTTCGTGTGCCTTGTCCGCTGGCAGGAGACTGAGCTTCTCTACCAGCTTGGGCACGTCTGCATTCTCCATGCCCTCGTCACCGAGTGTCATCTGCGCATTTTCGGGCATTCCTCTGTATAACCACTTGTCATGTGGTGCGTACTTTCTATTCAATAAATAGTACAGCTTCATCGCCTGCTTCGCGCACTCTGCTTTTGCAAGCTCTGCGGACACGAGCTGCCCCCGCCTGCGCATACGGGGCAGATTGTACTGCCCGCTCTGGGAAAAAAGTGCACAGGTCTGCGCAACTTTCCGATACCAGACTGCCTTGGGGTAATACGCTGACAGCAAATTTCTGTACTGCGTAAAAATGCCCTCGTCATCGCGGAACACTTCACCGTTCACCGCCGCTGCAAGTGCGTACTCCTGAACAGAAAGCCAGCACTTGATGGTATCCAAGTTTTCTTTGCCAGACGCGGTATCTTCATTGTTGTGCGCCAGCATTCCAGCTAAGTCAAATCCGAGCAGGCTCTTGTAAAATTCCTCAATAATCATGACTCCTGAGCGGTCTTTTCCGTGAAAAGTCTCTATCCGATCTATTCCTAAGAACTGGCTGGGCAGCTTATCATACGCTTCCTGAAGTTCCTCGCCAATCTCGTCATATACTTTCTTCGTCACCCACATCACAAAGCGCGGCCCAAAATCATGATCCTGCGACAATACATCATCAAATCCAAAACAGTCAGACCCTTTGCCCACAAGCCCCACCGCAATCCGGGACTCGTATGCCTGAAACTTGCCTGCAATCATGGGGCGTCCATACTCCTCATAATAGCGGCGGCAGAGGTCTATTCCGGTGATGGAAGGGGTGAGGTCCTCCTGCTCGGGTGACTTTGCTGGGCTTGCTGCTTGCTCTAGTGTCTCTGTAAGTGGCGCTTCAGCAAATGCTTCCTTCTTGGGTTCCTCTAGAACTGGTTCAAGTGCTGGTTCTTCTGTAGACAACACTTCAACGGCTGCCTCCCCGTTGGATTCTTCTATTGGTATTGCTTCCACTTCTGACGTATTTACAGATGCCTCTGCAACAAATACTTCCTCTTCTGATTCTGACACCTCTGTAGGCGACTCCTCAACGGATGTCTGTGCCAGCTCTGATTCCTGTTCGGATTCCTCCAGCACTGCTGTTTCCAGTTCTGGCACTTCTCCTGATGCCGCTTCCTGCCCTGACTTCTCCTGTATAAATGTTTCCGCTTCCTGCTCCACTTCCTCCTCTGGCATTACTTCTGCTTCCGGCGTCTCTGTAAATGACTCCTGCACAGATGTCTGCGATGGCTTTGATTCCTGTTCGGATTCCTCTGGGGTTTCAACAAATGCTTCCTGTTCAGATACCCCCGCCGGCTCGGCTTTCTTCTCCGGCACAAATGCTTCTAACACTGGCATCTCCTCTGACAACACCAGTGTTTCCAGCTCGGACGCCTCCGCAGCCAGTGTTTCCAGCGCTGGCACCTCTGCCAAGTTTTCCAGCACTGGCACCTCCACTGGCACTTCTCCCAGCGCTTCCGTCTCAGACGCCTCCACAGCAGGCACCGATACCGTCTCTTCCTGTGCTGGTGTCTCCGACTCAGAAGGCTTCTCACTGGTTCTGATCTTATCCTGAATGATTTCAATATTTTCACTCAATCGCTGATACTGGATATTGTCTGTCCCCAGGTATTTTGCCACACACTCACGGCTCTTTTCCATCGCACGGAGTGCGCTGTTATAGTCTTTATCCATATAATACAAGCTGCCCAGCGCCGACAATGCCGCACTGTAATGCGCATCATCAACTCCCAGCTCCTCAAAGATGCGGATCGCCTCCTCCGCACGCGCACGCGCCTCATCGTCCTGCCCAAGCTCGATACAGGTATTGGCAAGATTTGCCTGTGTCACCGCTGCCTCAAACTGCCGGTCCGGCTTGTGGCTCACAATCGACAGCGCGTTGACTAACTGGTCCTTTGCCGATGCAAAATCGCCCATTTCCTGATACAGCAGACTTAAATTGTTGTAGAAATTGGCAAAATACATATCATTCTCGTCAAGATGTGCCACATAGATTGGACGAACCCGGTTATAGAGCTCGAGCGATTCCTGAAGCAGCCCTGCCGCGCGGTGGGCATTGGCAATGTTTAGCAGCGTGGTCGCATATGGTATCGTATCCTGTATTCCCATCTCCTTCATAAGTGCAACCGCTTTATGACAGTTCTCGATGGACAGGGCATATTGTCCTGTCTCCCTGTAAAACCCGATGATTTCATTGTAAAGAGTCAGCAATACCTCCTGAGCTCCCTCCTGAGCCGCCTGTGCAATATGTGACTCCAGAAACTGTGGTATCTCCGCAATCTTTTCCTGTGCAAAGAGTGTATCAAGCTCCTCTGTGATTTGATTTATGTCCATATTGTCCCTCCTCACTATTTTCATTCATTGATCTCTCTGTTCAATCCCTTCTCAATATATCCACTGTATGCGCACCCGCACCAATCAAATCCGCACGCTCGCAGACCGCCATCTGATAGCGGACAAACAGCTCAAACTCCTCCTCCGTCAACTGGTTCAGAAACGGTCTCATATAATTTGCCGGTCCGTCCGGCGACAAAATCTTGAGCCGGCGAAGCCCCGCCGCTGCATTCAAGGCGTCAATGTCCTCAATGCGCATATAATCATACAGTTGTTCTGGCGACGAAATGGTCTTAAAGTCTTCTGTGAAGCGTTGTTCCGCCATGCACGAGAGCACATTGCGCTCCTTAAAACCATAGGTGATCACACCGTACTCATTCATACAATACGCAACGAGAAGCACGCCACCCGGTTTGGTGACACGCTTTGCCTCACACAGCGCCCTGAGTTTCTGCTCAAATCCAAACAGATGATACATCGGGCCAAATAAAAGGGTCACATCAAAGCTGGCGCTTTCGAGCTTTTTTAAATTCAGGGCGTTTCCCTGCATCGCCTTGACACTGCTCGCCTTCTTTTTCAGGACGCCCAGATTATACCGCACAAGCTCAACCGCGGTGACATCATAGCCCTCCTCTGCAAGCGCCACGCTGTAGCGCCCTGTTCCCGCACCGATATCTAGCAGCCGAATGTTGGATTTCGACCCCGTATCAGAAACACCAGTTCGTTCTCCCGCCTCCTCAAGATACGCATGGATATATTTCATGGAAATACGGTATTCGACTTGTCCATGACGTGAATTTAGCCGCTTTTCCTCATTAAATTTATTATAATATGCCTCAAGTTCTGTCATCTATGCAATCAATACCTCCAGCTTCTTCTGAACGCCGGTGATGATAGGTCCAAGGAAAAATGCCACCAGAATCGTGACAATGCCGACATCACCGCCAAGCACAAAGCCTGCTGCCATAAAACTAATATCCCACAGCATGCGCACAATCTTAAAAGGAAACCGCCTGACATGCCCTGATATGATAAACGGCAGCGCATCATACGGCGAAGAGCCAAGCCCTGCGCACATGTAGGCAGCCGCGCCCAGCAAAAAGACGGCAAGGGACGGAAGCAGCAGTATGTAACGGTTTAATACGACTTCAAAAAATCCAGCCGGGAGCAGCAGAGACCAAATCCATTGGAAAAAATCTGAAATATAGCCCAAAAAGCACATATTCCCGATCGTGCCAAAGCCGATCATGCTCAAGTCGTACCTGAGCACAAAGACAAAAGTCACCAGATGGCACAACAACTGGCAGGTGCCAAAGCTAAGCGGCACAAAGTTTGTGACACCCTGTGTCAGACAAGAGCATGGGTCTGTCCCTAAATTGACCGCCCTTAACAGCGACAGGCCTAATCCCTGCGCCATGATGCCGCACAGCATCATAATCATACGGTTCTTAAATTTGGGCGGGCGCACAAAACATTTTTTATGATTGGTATCAAAACTCATAGAAGTTAAACTCCTCCGCCTTTTTGGGCTCTTCTGCGGCTTGTGTTTCCTCCGCTGCCGGCGCGGGCGCAGGATGCTTGACATGAACCTGATCTGTCCGAATGTCAATCACCGGTCCGCCTGTACCGTTGATGTAATCTCCTGTGATCGTCACCTCGCCGATATTGTCATCCTTTGGAATCTCGTACATAATATCAAGCATAAACTCCTCGATGATCGCCCTGAGCGCACGCGCCCCTGTATCCCGCTCTAACGCCTTCTTTGCGATTGCCTCCAGCGCACTGTCGTCAAAATTGAGCTTCACCTCATCCAGCTCTAAGAGCTTTTGATACTGTTTTAAGATTGCATTCTTAGGCTCTTTTAAAATCTTGATATAGCTTTCTTCTGTGAGGCTGTCCATCGGGCATACAATCGGCAGACGGCCGATAAACTCTGGAATCATGCCAAATTTCTTGATATCCTCGATTGTGACCTTTTTTAAAATATTCGCCTCTTTATCATAGGCGTCCTTGAGCTCCGCATTAAAGCCGATGGAGGACTGTCTGGTAAGTCTCTGCTTGATGATGTCCTCAAGGTCTGGGAACGCACCGCCGCAGATAAACAAAATATTTCTGGTATTGATTGTTGTGAGCGGCACCATCGCATTTTTGCTGTTTGCCCCTACAGGCACCTCCACGTCAGAGCCTTCCAAGAGCTTTAACATGCCCTGCTGGACGGACTCCCCGCTCACATCGCGCGAGGTCGTATTCTTTTTCTTGGCAATTTTATCAATCTCATCAATAAATACGATTCCCTGCTCTGCCTTCTCCACATCATTCTCCGCGGCATTCAAAAGTTTGGAGATCACGGACTCAATGTCATCGCCGATATAGCCCGCCTCTGTCAAGGATGTCGCATCTGCAATGGCAAGCGGCACATCGAGAAGCCTTGCGAGCGTTTTTACCATATAGGTCTTGCCGCAGCCTGTCGGTCCTAGCAGTAATATATTGGATTTCTCAATCTCAATCTCATCCATCGTGCCTGTCGTGACACGTTTATAGTGGTTGTACACCGCCACGGAGATTACTTTCTTGGCATAATCCTGTCCGACGACAAAATCATCGAGCTGCGCCTTAATCTTGTGCGGCGCGGGCAGGTCATTGATGTTAAAGACGGCCTTCTCCTTCTTTTCCTTTGGCTTTTTCTTCTTGAGCTTCTGCCGGTTTGGAATGCCGCCGTCCCCCTGTAAATCCGCAATGTTTACGAAGCTGATATTGGGAAACCGCTTCTTTCCATCCTTGGTATTGTCCTTGTCAAAATTAAAGTTTGTATTGTTCAGCATTCCCTGATAATCAAACTGGCTGACCGTGTCCATTGTCTTGTGCATACAGTCTGAGCACACGGAGATATGGTTGGGCAGCTTGAACATTTTGCCCGTCTTGCTTTCCGGCCGTCTGCATATAAAACATACATCTTCATACTCGCTTTCCTTCTCCTCCTCGCCTGCACTGTATGTCGTCTTTTTCTCTTCTTTTACTTCTTCCTCCGCTTTGGACTCATCTTCTGTTATGTTCACAATCTCGAGCTCTTCATTGTTGTCAAAGTTGTTGTCTAACATCATGCCCTCCATTTTCTTATCAATCCTCTTTATATTCAAGTATTACCTCAATCGTCCGTTCCTTATATTCACCGTCTTTTAGTCTCATCAGGACAACTTCAACCTCTGTATCCCCTGCATAGTACTCGAGCAGTCCTTGCAGCTCATCCATGCCTGTAATCTTCTCGCCGTCTATGTAAGTGATAATATCTCCCTTTAAGATTCCCGCTTTCTCTGCCGCAGTATCCTCTAGTACATTTGTCACAAACACGCCCTCCGGCATCTCATACCGCGCAGTTGCCTCCTCGATCACGTCTGTACCTGCAACGCCCAGAAATGCTCTCTCCTGTGCCGGCACTTTCTTCCGTGTCTCCTTTAGCATCAGCTCTTCAATGATTGGTTTTGCGGTGGAAATCGGAATCGCATAGCCCATTCCCTCGATCACATAGTCTGCAATCTTGCTGGAATTGATGCCGACCACCTCCCCTTTCACATTCAAGAGCGCGCCGCCTGAATTGCCGGGATTGATCGCTGCATCGGTCTGAATCAGATATCCCTGATTGTTCATCTCAAGATCTTCCTCAAACACATTCCTGTTCAGCGCACTGATCACGCCCGTCGTCACAGACTGTCCATAGCCCAGCGAATTTCCGATCGCGATTGCAGGCTCTCCCACCTGAAGGCTGTCTGAATCGCCAAGCGCCGCAATGGAGATGCTTCTGAGTGTTTTGTCCGACATATCATCCAGGAATACAGACACGATGGCAAGATCATTCTCCGGCGAGGTTCCCTTCACGTACGCCATCGCCTCCCTGTCGTCGATAAACTGCACATATAAATTGTTGTTATCCTGAATGACATGGTAATTCGTCACGATTAAAATCTCTTCGTTACTTTGTGCCACGACAATTCCTGAGCCGTTTGCGCGCTCGTCGTACTCCTCATCATACCAGTAATCATATGCTGTATATTCGTTGGTGATTGACACCACGCAGGGCATTGCGGCCTTTACCACTGCCGTCACATCTGAAAGAACTGCAAGCTCCTTTTCGTCCTGCTCGATGACTTGTACTTGCTCGACCTCGACGGGCTTCTTTTTTTTGCTGCCGCTGGCTTCTTTTGTATCAGATTCCATTTCAGTCTCTATGTCAATATTTATGTCAGTATTTGTCTCATTTTCTGCATCAGCTTCTGTCTCGCTCTCCGCTTCAGGGTCTGTCTGTGTCTCGAGAGCGGTATCTGTCTCGCTCTCTGCTTCACTTTCTGTTTCCGTTTCATCTGTAGTCTCTGTCTCTTCTTCCTTCTCCTCAAAACGCGGCTTCTGCGGCACTTTTCCAAAATCAAAAGGATTGTTGTTGGAAGCCTCCGTGACACCGCCGCTGGCATTTTGCTCATCGACATGGATTTCTACCCGGTCAAGCCACGCTGGCTGCGTGTTGCCTGTGCCGCCTAAGAGTTTGTAGGCGGCATATCCCCCGCCCAGTGCATACACCCCTGCAAACACGGTACACCCCAGCGTCACCATAATATTCTTAAACGTTGATTTTTTCTTTCCCATACCCTCGCGTCTCCTTCACGCCCTAAATTCAATCCTACTCGACTGTCACGGATTTTGCAAGATTCCTCGGCTTATCCACATCGCAGCCCTTTCCGACCGCCACATAATAGCCAAATAGCTGTAGCGGGATAATCGCCAGTGAATTTGTAAAATACTGGTTTGTCCTCGGTATATAAATCACGTAATCGGCTGCCTTCTCAATCTCCGTGTTGCCTTCGTTGGTGACTGCAAGCACAAACGCCCCTCTCGCCTTCACCTCGACCATGTTGCTGAGCGTCTTTTGAAACAGGTCATCCTGTGTGGCGACAGCCGCAACAAGTGTTCCCTTCTCAATCAAAGAAATCGTGCCATGCTTTAACTCCCCTGCTGCATACGCCTCTGAGTGGATATAAGAAATCTCCTTGAGCTTGAGCGAACCCTCCATAGAAATCGCATAGTCCACCCCTCTGCCGATAAAAAATACATCCTTCGCCCCAATATAGCGGTTTGCAAAGCGCTGAAGCCGCTGCTTGTTGGACAACAGCATCTCGATCTGCGCCGGGAGCCGCTTCAAATCCTCTATCATGCCAAGAAATGACGCAGGCTCGAGCTTTTCCCGCACCTTGGCAAACTTCATGGCAAGCAGATAGAGCGCTGTCAGCTGGGCGCTGTATGCCTTCGTTGTGGCGACGGCAATCTCTGGCCCTGCCCATGTATACATCACGTTATCTGCCTCTCTGGCAATCGAGCTGCCCACCACATTGACAATGCCCAGCACCTTGTGGCCAAGCTGCTGCGATTCCCTGAGCGCTGCGAGGGTATCCGCAGTCTCTCCTGACTGGCTGATCACGATGACCATCGTCCCCTCCTCCAAGATCGGCCTGCGGTAGCGAAACTCACTCGCCACATCTACCTCCACAGGGATTCTCGCAATTCCCTCAATGACATATTTTCCTGTCACACCTGCGTGGTAGGCAGAACCGCACGCCACAATAAAGATTTTGCGGATTGCGCGGATTTCCTCATCGGACATATTCAGCTCTTCGATCACAATATCGCGGTCCTTGATGCGGGGGCTGATGGTATCCGTCACGGTCTTTGGCTGCTCGTACATCTCCTTTAGCATAAAATGCTCATAGCCGCCCTTTTCCGCAGCGTTGGCGTCCCACTCGATTGTGACAGACTGCTTGGTGAGCTCCTCCTCATCTACGGTATAGAAATGCATGTGGTCAGCGCGCAGGCGGACCACCTCCTGATTTTCGATAAAATAAACCTTTCTGGTATACTTGAGCAGTGCAGGCACATCGGACGCGATAAAGCAGCCATCTTCGTTCTGTCCGACAATCAGCGGGCTGTCCTTCCTGACTGCAAAAATCTGGTCGGGGTGCTCTGCAAACATGATGCCCAGCGCATAGGACCCCTGTACGCGGTGCATAACCTTTGTGATCGCCTCCAATGGATTTCCCTTATAATAATAATCAATCAGATGCGCCAGCACCTCCGTGTCCGTATCGGAGACAAACGTGTAGCCCTTTGAGAGCAGTTTTTCTTTTAATGGCAGATAATTCTCTATAATTCCGTTATGGACGACTGCGATCGTCTCCCCGGCATTATAGTGCGGATGGGAGTTGGCATCGCTTGGCGCGCCGTGTGTCGCC
>OFGG01001960.1_pt1 | contig 12200 bp, 8 predicted proteins | sample 1521701 | NCBI WGS metagenome assembly OFGG01 (sample SAMEA3504081, study PRJEB24116) | mouse gut metagenome | biome: mouse gut; feature: mouse-associated habitat; material: faeces | place: Denmark | collected 2011
GCAGCCGGAGAGGACGGTCCGGGCGAGGCTTCCGGAGATGAGGGGAACCAACTTGGAGGCTCTGCAGAAGGAGAAGGAGGTTCGGGCGAGGCTTCCGGAGATGAGGGGAACCAACTTGGAGGCTCTGTAGAAGGAGAAGGAGAAGGAAGCTCTGGCGAGGCTTCTGAAAGTGCAGGGAATGAGCCGGGAGATTCTGCGGAGGGAGAAGGCGCAGAGGAGAAGCCCGGGAAGGAGGACTCGGACAGCTCCTCTTTGGATGAGGGAAGCGCGGACGGGACTTCCGGATCAGGGGAGGCATCCGACAAGCCCTCGGCAGACATGGCGCTGCCGGATGGCCCGGAGGGCGATGCCGCCATGGATGGGACGCTGCCGGAGGGACTGCCCGGGGACGGCGAGCTGTCTGGCGCATTATCGGCAGAAAAGGCATCGGCCGCGGACAGCAAGGGCGTGGCGTATGAGACTGTAGAGGACTATGCATACAACATATATGCCAACGGACAGCCTCTGCTGCTCGTGGCCGGAGAGCAGGCCGGTTATGCAAAGCTGTATGTGGATTCCAATAGAAACGGTATCGGCGAGGATGAGGAGGAAATCACGTCCTTCCAGGGAGACGGACAGCCAAACGGAAACGGGATTCCCTATTCGGAGCAAAGCGGCGGCTATTTCCTGGCGAACTCGTCCATCTACGGCGGTGCGAAGGAGGGGACATGCCAATATGACACTTATGTCATGCTCGCCGGATCATCCTTTGAGCCAGATGCCGACAATCCTGCCTACACCGTCTGGGGGATTTATGGCGGGAATGCGGGAGGGACCCTGACAGGCAGCACGAATGTGACTCTATCCGGCGGCAATGTAAGGAACATATATGGAGGCAATCAGGGGGGATTTTTAACCGGGGATACCCATGTGGCCATATCTGGCGGCACTGCCCAATATGTCCTGGGGGGCGGGCGCAGCGGCCAGGTCAACGGAAACACATCGATATGGGTTACAGGCGGATCTGTGGCCAATGGCATATGTGGCGGTCTCGCCGAGGGGACGCTAGGAGGCAATACCAGCATTCACATAGAGAATGCCCAGGTGGAATCCGTATACGGCGGCAATGAATACTCCGGAATGGTAGGCGGCAATACGGAGCTGTTCTTTGGCGATGGCGCGGTGGTGAACGGGTGGACTTATGGCGGCGGAGCGGGAAGGGATGCCGCCATCCCCACAGAAGTGGCCGGGAGCACGAACATCACCATCGATGGCGGACGATTTCTTCATAACATCTATGGAGGCGGAGGCTGGCGAGGCGCGAAAGTGGGCAGCAGCAATATTACGGTCAATGGCGGAGATTTGGCAGGTGTGTGGGTCTACGGAGGCGGAGAAGAGGCCTCCGAAGTGACAGGTACGGCCTCCATCGCTATACAGGGAGGCACGGTGGGGACAGTCTGCGCTTCCGGAGCCGGATTCAACAATACGGAAGCGGTCGTTGGGGCAGCGGACATCCGGCTTTTGGGAGGTACAGTGGGCGGTTTCCGGGCTCTGGACAACGACAGGCTGTCCATTCAGGGGGATCTGTCCGTCATGGTGTCAGGGGACAGCTTTGCCAATATGGGGCTCTATTTTGACGAATCCGGCTACAAGGCGTTCCGGACAGTCTCTGTGACGCTGAAAGACGGAAAGGCGGCCAGCCTGCGAATCGCCTCTAAGGTAGAGGATAAGCTGGAGATCACCTTTGAAAATGCGTCCGTGGGCTCCCTGGAACTGGCGGAGGGGGTACTGGCGGATGCCCGGGAGTCCACCCTGTCCTACATCGGCTGCGGCAGCGGAGCGGGCGGCTGGGGAACCTGGGGCGGAGACTTCATTGGGCCGAACAGCTTCATAGCGGGGGACAATCCGCTCCTGTGGGGCTCCCGCCTGAATAAAAACCGGTTCAAGCAGGTGACTTTCCGGGACAGCTACGTGGATTATTATGACGATTCTACTGTAGGCAATGAGAATGGGCCGACTGCCTGTGCGCAGAAGCTGGTGCTGGACGGAGGGGCGCTTCGGCTGACCGGGAGCATGCTGACCTATATGCCGCAGACGGAGCTGCTGCATGAACCGCTGCTGATTCGCAGCAGCAGCAACTGGGCGGGCATCCATTTCCGGGAGAACCCCACGGGCCAGGCGCGGATACAGTGGATGGCTACCAACGGAACCGAGACTCCCGAATCTGTGGGGTGGGGCCTGGCGGAGACGCCAAAGGATGGGCCGGAGGAGCTCTTCCTCCCGGCGGCAGAGGGCTATGCGGTGGTATATGAAATGGCCCACCGCGGCGGTTCCGATGGGAATATATGGGACGGAAGGCTCTGGAAGACCGACCTGACGGAAAACCTCTGCAGATGCCAGGTGATAAGCTCCTCGCTGAAGGAGACAGTGTTCCCGCTGACGGAAAGCGGCGGGGCTACAGTGACGCTGGAGGATGTCAGAGAAGGAAGCGCCGCTGGCTCTCAAAATTGTCCTATATTCACCCATAGGGACACTGCCTCTGTGTTCACCTATACCCTGTTGGAGGAAGGGACTACCGCCCCGGGGGCAGCGCTGGAGGGGAACAGCCTTACAGCGGAGGGCCCCGGCACGGCGCATGTGGAAATAAGACAGGAACTAAACGGGAAAACGAATGCTTATGATGCTTTCGTGGACTTCATCAGGGTTCCGGAAAAAGATTGCTATATCTTCGCCCAGGGCATGACGGAAGATATCTCCTTCGCTTTGGAAGGAGCTGCCTTCAACGAGAATCGTTCCTATATATGGAACCAGTCGGATCAGCCCCAGCACGGCTACGTGGACTGGAATATGTATACAAAGACCCTGGAGGACAGCGCTCTGCGCTTCGATTTCAGCAGGGAATATTACAATGGACTGCCTGTAGGGGAGTACAGCTTTCAGGCGACAGCCTATTTCCAATCCGGAAGCGGCCGGGAGAGACTGTATGTCTACGAGTTCACCATAAAAATCGTCCTTCCTACGGAGGTGGAGAATCCTGACATCCGGCTATCGGAGAGCCGGTTCCACTATGACGGGACGGCGAAGGAGCCTTCGGTGGTGGTGATGGATGGGGACACGGTGATTCCGGAGACGGAATATACTGTCACCTACCGGGACAATGTGGACGTCGGCACTGCCAGCGTGATTGTAACCAACAGGCCCGGGGGACTGTATATCGTAAATGGAAGCAGCACATTTGACATTGTGAACGAGTACCAGCCGCAGAAGGGCCGGGACTATCTTGCGTCAACGACCGGGGACGGCTGGACGCAGGAGGATTTCGTGGTATCGGCCGGGGAGGGGCATCTGCTCTCCCTGGGAAATACGGCAACGGACGACTGGGTGGGCGAACTGCGCCGGACGGAAGAGACGGGGCAGGGCTCCCTGACCTTCTATGTGAAGGACAAGGAGACAGGGCGCATCTCCCTGGCGGCCACGGAAGCCTACAGAATCGACAGAACCGCGCCGGAAACTTTCGATATCCGGTTCGACGGAGCTTCTGTCAGGAGGATTCCCACAGCCGTATCTTTCAGCCGTTTCTCCCGAAAGGAGATAGCAGTCTCCATTATGGCAGCAGATTCCTTAAGCGGCGTGGGCAGCATCGCTTATTACCAGTCTGGGAGCATACTGACGGAGGCCCAGCTGCGGGATGTGGAGGACTGGATTCCCGGTGACCGCTTCATCATTGCGCCCGGAGACGGAAGGCGGCTGGTGGTCTATGTGAGGGCTGTGGACCTGGCGGGGAATGCGATGTACTATGCCTCTGAGGGCGTGAAGTTCGACCTGACGCCGCCAGCGGTGAGCGGGGTGAGACCGGGCGCAATATACTACACTACCCGGACAGCCGCCGTGACGGACTCCAATCCGGGTCCGATAACCCTCAACGGGGAGGCGGTTCCTGACAGGCTGAACCTTCCCGGAAACAGGGAGGCAGCCTATGTGATAAAGGCCGTTGACCTGGCGGGGAACATGACGGTGGTCACGGTGACCATGAAGCCCATCAGCGCCCTGGCGGAATCCATAGAAGGCCTGACAGAGGAAAATGTCACCTCAGAGGACGCACAGGCTCTGGATCTGATCCGGGCCGTAGAGGCGGACTGCGGCGCCGCCACCAGAGAGGAAAAGGAGGAGCTGCAGGAAATCCTGGATGCCTGCCAGAGGCTCCAGGCCAGAATCGACGGGGCCCAGGATGGGCTGGCAGACGTGGAGGGAACAGTGGAAGGGATATCCAAGGACACGGTGCGGCTGACGGATCAGGAGAATCTGGAGAAAGCGGAGAAGGAGCTGGAATCCCTGCTGGAGGAATACGGCGGAAACTACACAGAAGCTGAGAAGCTGTCGATTGAGGCGGATCTGAACCGCATTGCCGAAGCCCTGGAGAGCATCGGGAAGGTGCTGGAGACAGCGGATGCGATTGCGAAGCTGCCGGATCCGGAGGATGTAAGCCCGGACGATTATGCCGCGGACAGCGCCGCAGCGCAGGTGGAGCGTGCCCTGGAGTCCCTGACGGAGCATGAGAAATCCATGGTGGATACAGAGAAGCTGGAGCAGGTTCTGGCAGCTTTGGCTGACTACAGAATCCTGGAAGGCGATGGGAGCCAGTGGATTCAGGAGACAGAGGGAGGCATTACCTTTCGAGTGAACGGAGCGGTGGAAAAATTCACAGCTCTGTTGGTGGACGGAGAGGAAGTGGATCCGGAGCAGTATACGGTGAAGTCCGGAAGCACGATTCTGACGCTGAAGCAGAGCTATCTGGATACCCTCCCGGTGGGAACCCACAGCCTGACGGTCCTCTATCTGAATGGCAGTGCTTCCGGCGAATTTGAGATTCAGACGAAGGACGGCGGGACCGCGGAACCTGATGATGGAACAGAAGGCGACAGGCCGGGAGGAGATGAGCCTGGAACAGACAGTCCGGGAGGAGACGAACCTGGAACAGATGAGCCGGGAGGAGGCAGTCCGGGGGGAGATGAACCTGGAGGAGACGGACCTGGAACAGACAGGCCCGGGGCAGACAGCGGGAGCGGGAGCGGCGACGGCGGCAGAAAAGAGAACGGCGACGGGAAGATGCTTTCCCCTGCGACTGGCCAGTAGAACAGCCCTTGCCTTGTGGCCCCTGCCCGAAGCGGTTCCGCTTGCGGACGAAATGCGGGCCAGGCATGCGGACTGGGTGGGGACATCCTGTTCCTAGACGGCCTGACGAATCGGGTTGAACGGCGCACCGGTGAGAAATTGATTCGGGGGTTTGGGGAGGCTTCAGGGGATTGTTGTCATGGTGGAGGATTGAATCAAGGCTTAGGCGCTGAAGAAATGGCAAAACTTCTTTGACAAACTTTTCGCTTTCCTATATAATAATAGAGAAGAGTAGCGATACTCGCATGAAAAGCGCTCTGCCGCTTTGAGAGCAGGTCATTTATGAAAGGTGCACCACGGCCTTAACGGTGGTCGTAATGAGGGGAAGGGGCGATGCATGTCGCTCCTTCCCCTCACCCCCTCCCCTGTTTGATTTCTGATTTCAACTTATATTCAACACATATAAAATAACTCAGGAGTATTATCAAAGATATCATACTATTAAAAATCAAAAGCCCATTTGATGAAGCCCATTCAAAATCCTTTATAATAAAATAGACGATAACCCATACGAAATTGTATACAATTGAGAAAACAAAAAACCTGCGCATATAATAGCAAGCCAGTTTTTGCGCATAGTCCCATATTCCTTTTGATTTTCTGGAGGTCACTGTATTATAGCCAGTCCCGGAGCCATAACTGCTTGGATGTCTAAGGCTTATATACATAACGAGAAACATTACAGATAAAAATACATTTGGTAAAAAAGAATACATTCCCCACCTCCCATAGCAGTTCTTTCGTCTCCGCATCCGGCCCGGAATCGATTGCATCCAATATTATCAGGGGCTCCCTCCCTCTTCCAGATATAGCCCCACCCGGCTCTCCAGATGATCGATTACCATTTCCTCACTTCCCGGCCAGCTCCAAAGCCTTGCGGAAATCGCTGCTGTCAAAATTCATTGTCCCCGTCTCCGCGTCCAGAAGATATGTATCATCGATTCCATGGCTGAGAAAGCTTGTGATAAAATAAGACCCGTAATCGCCCCCATAAAAATTGAAAATCGCTTCCAGCTCCGGCCTGTCCTCCACACACTGCTTCCAGGCAGGACTTCATGATTCGCGCCAGGATTGCCTTTTCAGACAGGACACGCTTGCAGGCAGCATCATAGCCCGCATTGTCATCCGTAACATGCAGCCCTTGGGCGATTGTTGTTTTCTCGTCCACCGTCCTCCCCTTCTTTCACTTTATTTTACCGCAGTTTTGCCGAATCGTCCACTACTTTTATAGTTATTGTCTGTATAATGGGGCTAAAACCCTTGCCTTACGGCGAAACCTTTAGGATGATTCCGTTACTACAAGATTAGAATGATCCGTGCCGGCTGCCGGTCCTACGTCCCAGAGCTGATCCGCCCGCCCCCGTCTATGGCGTCTGCCGGACTTTCCAGCGGCAGCGGGTTCTGTCATGATATCAAAATTGTTCCTATAGGAATGGATTCGAAAGCCTATTCCTCCAGCTTATCTTTCTATAGAGACATAGGAACGATTTTACCTGCGCTAAACTCAAAAATGTAATCCGAGAGTTCTTCGATATCACCCGAAATATGGCTTGTGAGCAAGATGAGCCTGTCTGGAGATTTTAATTTTAAGAGCAATCGTTTTATCCGTGCTACACCTTGCTTATCTAAGCCGTTAAATGGCTCATCTAAAATAATGATTTTTTGGTCTTCCATAATTGCCTGAGCAATGGCAAGCCTTTGGCGCATGCCTAATGAAAAGTTTTTTACTTTTTCCTTATTGTCAGGATTCAATCCGACTACTTTTAATGCGGCTATTATATCGTTGTCGTCAATTGTTTTGTTTATCTGTGCCAGGTATCTTAAATTCTCAAATTGTGTATAGTTTTCTATAAATCCTGGTTTTTCTATGAGAACGCCTAAGTCCGGTAAAAAATCAATGTCCTTTCCGATTACCTTGTCGTCTATGGTTATAGTGCCTCTGTCGGCTTTCAGGAATCCGCAGATGGTTTTGAAAAATACGGATTTCCCTGAACCATTGGCGCCTATAAATCCATAAATATTGCCAAAATGCAATTCTAAATTGACATTATTTAAAACTACATTCCCCTTAAATCTTTTTGATAAATTTTTTGTCCTTAACATACATTTATCCTCCTTCTCTTAATTAGCTTATAATACAAAAATATTAAAATGAAATCCATGCCTGCGACTAACAGTAAAAGCAGTATTATTGGAATTTGGCTTTTGAGAATTAAAAATCTCACTGTTGACATTGCAAGTAAAATTGGTACTGGTAAAACTGTGTTCAATATATAAATAGCAATAATATATAGGTAGCTGTTTTCTACTAAATAGCAATTGCTCAATATTATGTATATGATTATCATTCCACAAAATCCTAAAGCATCCATTAGCAAGTATAAAAGGCATGCCGTGGCCTGTTCAAGATAAAATCCAACGAAACAATAATATATAATGTGGGAGATGGTAAGACCTGATTCCCCTAACATGATTACGACTATGGTATACGCGCATATCAATTTATTATAATTGGTTATTCTGGCTAAAATATATACCATTATATCGCTTGATAGTTTATCTATGATTTTGCCTACAGTGATAAAAACTATCGAGATATTTAAAATCTTTAATATAACAGTGCTCAGATTGAATAAATAGGTATCGTTTCCGCCCTGCCAAAGTATAAGGCCACTTTCCCTGTTAAGGTGGACTCCGGTAAAATTAACATAGATAAAGTCTGCTAAAACCAAAAGGAAAATTGAAATAAAGATATCCTTTTTAAATTCTTTCGCAATTATTTTAAAGAGTGGAAACACTTTCATTTTCTAAAAACTCCCATTTTTTAGACAAGCAATCTATCGTCAGCCAGATATAAAATATCAGGTACCCTATCAAATGAATATTGTAAAAAATGATAGAATCCCACAGTACGATATCATCAACAATAAAGGAATAATTTTTGCCAGCCGAGAAGTCTAAAACAGGAATATAATCTCCTTTTGCTGACAGGAACTCCATGGGAGCTGTGAATGCAAAAAAAAGAAGAAAGGGGAAAAGGCATATGCTTCCTCCTTTTTGCTGGAGCTTCGGAAACGCGTACATAATAGAATATATTATGTACTGGACAAGCAATCCGAGCAAAATATACCGTATTGACAGAAAGAAAAAGGTTGCAAACAGCTCCTGGTCGGAGTATGTCTTTGTCTTAATGATAAAAAAGCATAGCGGTATAGATAATACTATACAGGCAGAGATACAAGTGGAAATCGCCAATGATAAAAAGTCGACAACAACCATTCTTTTTCTACAATGAATTCTGGAAAGGCAATTGTAATATGTCGAATAAACGCTCACTTTATGCTGGACCACCAAAAGGGGGATAAAGATGATCCATAAAAAAAAGTCGGTTTTAAAAATATGAGTATAATCAGAAACAGTTGTAATTTTATTGGCACATATATAAACAATCAAAAAAGAAACTTGAAGAAGTAGCATGAAATATGCCAAAGGGGATGTATAAATTAATTTGAGCTTATATTTTATAAAACCTGAACGCTTCATGATCTAATTGCCTCTTTTTTGATAGGATGATTCTGATAATGTCAATAAGATAAGACCCGTAATAACATACATGCTGATCAATATACCATACCCGTTAAGGCTAAATGTTTGAGAATATGGCTGCATCACGACATTTGGCTGCAATGTTATTGGCAATGCCATATCCAACACTCCTACTACGATAAAGGGAGCCGCAATGACAGCTATTCTGTTTTTCAAAAATGAGGTTATTCCCACAGCAAAAATCGTAAAGCAAAAATAGTATATAATATGTGAGATATATATTAAGGCAAAATATGACATGGGATTACTCATAAAGTAACTCTCTTGAAAAGATACTATTTGCTGCATGAATTCTGCAGCCGTATCCTTCTGCGTCAATAATCCGGAGAAAAACGCAAAAAGCCCCTCGGCAGATGCTAAAACAATGGTGCCTGATAGTGCAATGGCAAGTGTTTTTTGCATAACATACTTAAAATTTCCTTTTCGGCTAACGCAAAAGAATCTGAAACGATTTGCCTTCTCTGATAAAAAGGAATTCAAATACGGAGCGACAAGTATCAAGGGCGCTAATGCCTGAACCATGTAATATGAACTTTTCCATACCCTGTAAATATTGCCGAAATATTTTTTATAATAGATAGCGTCCTCAGCATTCAAAATGTCCTGAGCAGATTCCGCTGTCAGAGCAGTTTTCCAGCCATCAAAGTAAGCATTTATAAACATCAGGCTAAAAACAACAAGAATAAGAATGATATTTGTTTTTTTCAGCAAAGCTCTTTTTAACTCATTTTTCATAAACTTCGATTCCTTTCCAATTTGAGATTCTTGCGCATTTTTTAAAAGTCGCTTTCATTACAATAGCACGGCTTGCAGTTAATTCACAAGGGACAGAGTTGTTAAAAAATCCCGGACTTTTTTTAACAACTCTGTCCCTTGCTGTCGATTGCTGACATTGCTATAATTGTAGTCAAGTCTCGCTTTCGGCGCAGACAACTGAAAGGAGGATGACCAATATGAAAAACAGGTCTAAAAAAGCTATTGTTACTATAGGAACTATCTTATCCATCGGGCTGCTTCCGCTGCCGGGGCTGTCGATACCGAATCCGTACCCGCTGGAACCTCCCACAGTGGAAACCGGGGAGGAACCTGGGGGCGGGCATGGGTGTGAGCCGCTGAGCAATAAACCAGAAGGAGAAAATAAAGAAGTATAATTATGGATGAATCAATTCTGTAGCTTGTTGAATATAGAAGGCTTCATAAAATGTTTCTTTACAAAATCTTGCGAGTTGGATGCACTTCTGCAGCTCCCGGTCAATTGGAATAGCCGGGACTGCAGAAGTCCCTTTTTTGGCAGCCTCTATTTGATTCCAAAGTTTGTTGTACAGGCAATCATGAAGCATGCCCATCCTATGTGCCAAGAGGCATTCCTCCATTACCTTTTCGCTGATTTCCGTAGATTTTTCGTATTCGCCAGCATCTCCCAGGCGGCTCGCCACGCCGGTCATAATCAGCTCGTACATGTTGATGAACGTATGGATGCTGTCTTCGAAGATGCACTGTCTGGTGACGCTCTGAAGCAGGTCTAAATTGAACTCTTCTGCTTCATCCCTGGATTTCATTGCAATATTGTATACACATTCCAACTCTGCGCAGGTCAGATAGATGTCAGGCCCATCCGTCGCCGTTTTGATGCTTTCCAGCGGAATAGTGTACTGCAGCGCTTTTTTGAGCCTGATGACGCATTCTTCGGCTGTGATTTCTTTCTTCTGGAGCTTGTTCAGACAGTCCTTGCGCTCCAGTTCCTGCCTGTTGATTAGGACGTCCATGGGGAGCAGGTCTTTCAGTTGCTCCAACAGCCTCTGGGTCTCCTCGGTGTCGTGATTGTTCAATGCGTCTCCCGATGCGCGATACAGGAGAAGCACATCTCGCTGCCCTGTGACGACGCTTTCCCGCTGGTACTCCGGCGACAGCCCCAGTCGGCAGAACAATTCGCTCCAGACGGCCCGCTGGCTCTTCGTTTTATTGTTTTCCAGCCTTCTCAGGGTCTTCTCGCTGCAGATGCCCTCGCACAGCTCCCGCACCGACAGGCCCAGCATCCTGCGGCGCTTCCGGATCACGTCGCCGATGCAGTAGTTCTGGGTCTGGCTGTACAGGTAGCAGCAGTTCTCCATGTTCATCGGTATGCCGTACTCCCGGTATATCTCTGCCAGGAGCATGCGCCATTCCCTGATTTGGGCGGTCAGCAGCGCCAGGCTCTCAGAATCCTCCGACAGCGTCCAGGCTTCGGGACGTTCCGGGCCGCTCGCCGCAGTGCCCGCCGGAGACTGGGGCTTTGCCGCGGTTCCCCCGAGCTGATTCCAGACCTGTTCGAAGGAGACCGGGGCGGGTTCCTTTGGCCCGGGCTGAGTGAAGCCTGCGAAGATGCCCAGGACGCGCTCCATGAGCTCCAGCAGCTCGTAGAGCCAGTACATCCGCTGGCAGGAGCGCAGGGTCTCCAGGGCTTGCGCGGATATCCGCAGTATCCTGCGGCAGAGGGCGATGTCCAGGGGAGCCTTCATGAGCTCCAGGCACAGGAAATACGCCGCCTTGGGGTACACCTTGGCATAGCTGTAGCTGTCCATGGAGGAGCCGCGCAGGGCGTCCAGCAGCTTTTCCAGTGCCCGGGCCGTATAGGTGCCGGAGGGTTCTGGCTCCGTGACAGGCCCTGCGTCCCCGCCGTGGCGGATGTATTCCAGCAGCAGGTTCCACTCCTGGGCGGCCAGGAGGCGCCCGGTCCATGTCCCGGACGCGACGTCCGGCACGGTGAGGGACATGGCCCTCCCGAAGGCTTCCCGCAGCTCTTCCCGGGAGGCTTCTTTGTACTGCATCAGCTGTGCCCGCATGGTCAGGACAAACTGGAGAAAGACAATGCTGTCTTCACTTGTTTCCTGTTCCAGCAGCCCCAACAGCCGCTCCGCCTCCGGTATGTCCCCTGCGTCCACGGCCCGCAGCAGCCTGTCCCGATTCTGCCACTGTTCATATTCGTCCGGCTGCAGGAAGTCCTCGAAGCCATCGTTCTCGAAGCCCAGCCGCTCTGTCAGGCGGTCGCGGGTCAGCTTGTCCGGCTGCCGCTTGTCCGCCTCTATGAGGCTGAGCATGGCCGGGGTGCACAGGCCCAGGCTTAGCTGCTCCAGGGTGATGTCTTTGCCTGTGCGCATCCCTGTGAGGAAATTGTGGAAGTATATTTTATCCCTGTCGTGCATTTGGTTCCTTTCTTTGGTCTGAGGATATTAGCGGTGTAATTGTAGTCCTCCGGGACTCATTATAACAAATTTCAGTACAGAAATCAACGATTGATGCGGTATGGCTTTACGCTTCATTAAGGTGATGTTATAATCAGAAATACCAGATACTTGCACACAGCGCTTAAGAAAGAGGTGAGGATATGGGAAATCCGGAGCTATGTATTTGGTGTTAGTCAATAAATATGTTGGTATTGCTTCACAGCACTACTAAGTTGTAGT
>OFGG01001962.1_pt1 | contig 12194 bp, 17 predicted proteins | sample 1521701 | NCBI WGS metagenome assembly OFGG01 (sample SAMEA3504081, study PRJEB24116) | mouse gut metagenome | biome: mouse gut; feature: mouse-associated habitat; material: faeces | place: Denmark | collected 2011
ACAAGACCGGAGGCGGTAAAGCTCCTGATCATTATTTCGGACGGGCAGCCTGCAGGCGAGGATTATTACGGCACGGAGGCAGAGGCAGATCTGCGCGGCATTAAGAAAGAATACACCGCCAAAGGGATACAGCTCTTTGCCGCCGCCATCGGAAGTGACAAGCCGAATATCCAGCGGATCTACGGGGACGGGTTCCTTGACATCACAAAGCTCCCTGTCAATCTGGGCAGGCTGATCATCCAGCAGGTCAAGAACAAATATACAGCCTAAAAAATAATAGAAAGAAGGTATCCAGATGAATACGAATGAAGATTACATCTCCAACCAGATCGCAGTCTACAAGAACAGCAAAACCCTGTTGGAATTTCAGGACAAACTGAAGGTTGCACCCATTACATCCTATGCCCATATCCACGCCAGCGGCGAAAAAGGGGCGGACGGAAGACGGACGCACTCCCTGATCGGCGTTCTGATGAAGGACTATTCCAAAGGCACCGGAGATAAAGCGGTCACCGTTTGCGCCAACATCTCCCCGAAGGAGGCTAAGTTTATCTTAAGCCGCCTGACTGCCGGATTTCAGGAATACACCTTCCAGCAGGATAAAATCTTTGGCGACACAGATGACAAAGGGTACGCAAAAGTATCAAAGGTACGGATCATCCGTGCTACCAAAGACAGCAAAGGTAACGCCCGGAAACTTCCCTGGTATATCGAAGTAGAGAACGGAAAGGGAATCCCCCTGAACAATGCAAACGGCGGGACATACATGAAGCCCAGCTCCTTTGTCAGTACGGGAAAAGTGTATGCCAATCTAAGCGATCTTGATTTATTTGATCTCTTGAGCAGCGTATCTTCTTATATTGACTGTTGGGAACACGCCATTGCGCCGTCACTCATCACGCAGGCCAAGAAAGCCGTGGCAGCACGTCAGGCAGCCCAAAGAGCAGCATAAAACAATAAGTAAAACAAGTTTAAGAAGGGAACACCGTTTTGGCGTTCCCTTTTTCCATGAAAAGGAGAATTACATATGAGCAGATTACATGAAATGACACATTTACAGAGACAGTTCGCAGAGGAGCACCAGGATACTGTATTCCGCTTCTTAAGCCATAAAAATCTTTCCGCTGAGGATTACTACGACATCGTGATCTTCGGGTATCTTCATGCGGTGCAGGAATATGATGAGAACCCTGCCCTGTCCCGTTTCCGGTTCAGCACGATTGCGTGGACAAAAATGGGCGACTGCCTGGGCAAACATTTCTCTTATGAGAACAAACCGAAACGCAAGGCGCCTACGGTCAGTATCCATACCTATACAAGGAACGGTCTGACCCTGGATGAGCTCCTGCCTGACCGCAGGAAAGACTTACAGGCCCAGACAGCCGACAGGCTGTTTACAATGGAGGTACTCTCCTGCCTGACGGAAACGGAACGGCAGATGGTGTATCTGAAAGCCGACGGGCTGACCTGCAGGGAGATCGCTGAGGTATTTTCCACCACCGTACACAGCATCAACGGGCGGTTCCGCCGCATGAGGATGCGCCTTACGGAAATGGATCTTTAGGCAGAGGAGGGTTGACAACATGAATGGAATATATGGAATGGAACTGGAGTATGAGAGCCTTATCCCCATTGACCGGCCAAAAGATACCTTCCTTTCCATCGGCACCGTAACTTTCCTTATAGAAGGGAAAGAGCTGCCGCTGGATTTCAATATCACGGAGGGCGGCACGGAAGGGAGCGCCGGCTCCATCATCCGTCTTAATGCGCTGATAAAGGAATTTGAACCGCAGGTTTACATGGAAGAATACCGGAAGCTCGGCCTTACGCCATCTGCACTGGACTATGGCTTTTTTGCAGACCGCTATTCTGCCACTTACCTGACGGAAGTGTATACGGAATATTTTTATATCCAAAGTGAAACTTATCTGCCACTTACCTTAAAGTCTGCCTGCCTTCTCTTTCCGGAACGGCAGGGCCCTTGATTACAGCGAACGGATCAGCGTGTTCGCACAAAAACAGCTTGCGGAGGTGGCATGATGGAACAGAATTTACTGAAGCGCGCAGCCGCTATTTTAGAACAGGAATTTGGTCCTGACTGGCAGTACATCGCACAGGAACTGGGGACAGAGAATCTACGGAAACGCGTCGGAAAAGACTTAACATCCTTCATGGCGTTTCCTGAGCGCGACAGCGGCGGAAGCAGCAAATGGCGGGGCAACTGCTCCCCGGAGGTTGTCTCCTCCGTCCTGCGCTATGTCCTCGATACCAAGCGCTATTACGGAAAGGATATTTCCCAGTTTACCCTGCTCGATCCCATGTCCGGCTCCGGCACCAGCAAGGCTGCGGCAGATAAGCTCGGCGTCAGCTCCATCCTGTATGACTTAAACCCTGCCCCATCTGCGGGCAAAGGCGGATGGAACGCCCTGAAAAATGATGTGGATGACTCGGCGGACCTGGTCTTTTTCCATCCGCCCTACCATAACATCATCCAGTATTCCGGGAATATGTGGGGAAAACCGCACCCTGATGACCTGTCACGGTGCGAGAATTACAATGACTTTCTGGTAAAGCTGAACCTCTGTATCCGGAAGTTCTATATGGCGCTCAGGAAAGACGGCCGCATGGCTGTCCTTGTGGGCGACATCCGGATGCAGGGCAGGTTCTACTCTATCCAGCATGACATGATGCGGATGGGCGATTTTGAGTCCTTTCTGGTAAAAGGGCAGTTCAACTGTGTCTCTGACAGCAGGCGCTACCAGAAACCATTTATCCCCATCGTGACGGAATACCTGCTCCTGCTGCATAAGAAAGACGCCCTCATGGTTCCTTTCCTCTTTGCAAAAGAGAGTTGCTTCTCCATTGCCGACACGGACCTGACTGCCCTGACGTGGCACCATCTTATCCGGATGACGATGGAAAGCGCAGGCGGGGAAATGACACTGACACAACTGTATGTCAGACTGCAGGACCATCCAAAATCAAAGAAAAACGGACACTATAAAGACCGCATCCGGGCAACCATCTACGAACACCGGAGCCAGTATACATCCTGTGGGAACGGCACCTACCGCCTGAACTACAGGGTCGCATAAAGGAGGTACACTATGTTTGCTTTATTTAAGAATGATAAACAGGTTTCCATATCAAAACGGCAGATTTCCGTAACCGGTATCCTGACTGAAGTATTAAGGCCGGGCAGCCCCGTTACATATCTCTACAATGGGAACCTGATCCGCACTTCCACGGTACAGGCCATCCTGGAAGCATCATCAAGCCATGTACGGTTTGAAACAAAAAACAGCATTTACACCATATGCTACAATAATCCGCCGGGGACGGAGCTTCAGGTGATCGCCTGATTTCCTCTGTATAAATCCCACAAATAATCCGGGGCTGCCTGCAATATGCAGCGGCCCCCTTTTAGAAGGAAGACACGCCATGAACAGAACGGACCAGGAAACTGCCCTGCTCAGGGAGGAACTGGCAAAGCTCTTGACCACCCTGAAGCACAACCGGGAGAAGGTTCCCCTTGAAGTGCTGAAGACAAAGTACCGGAAAGGCTATACAGGACTCTGTGCGGACATAAAATGCAAGGCATCGGATTATGCGGCAAAGGTCGCTCTTAGGGGCATCCGCATCCACAAAGACTACCTTGATGAGGCTGTGCCCATTGTCAACGGGACGATTGAGCGCTCTGGCACATTGAAGCAGCTCTCACGGGCAGCCTTTTCCCATCAGGACATAACAGAATTTGAGTCCCTTGCCCTGACGCTGCGGCAGAAAATCCTGACGGATCTGGAACCCTTCTACGCAAAGCATCTGGGACTGTATATAACACAGGAATGTCTGGAGAATCCGGATATACCGCCCATGATCTACTGCAGCGCCAGCCATTGTATCTGGCAGGACGGAAAATGGGTTCCCCTGGAACTACTGGATACTGCGCAGGCAAAGGCAAAGAGCGCATGACATCACATTTACAATGAAAGGAGTACCACATGGAAGAATTAGCAATAGAAAGGCTTATCGGAAAAGACAGTATTACGATCACTCTCACGGAGGATGAGCTTGAGAAGGCATACCGGATCAAGGAAAAGCGTTATCTGGAGGAGGACTTTGCAAATGCACTGGCCGATGCCGCCCAGAATCCGGACACCCGGTTCCATACAGGGCATCTGGAGGAATTTCCTGAGCTGCTGAACTGGCTGTGCGTATGCTTTGACGACTTCTATGACGCCAATATGAGCCACAATGACCTGATGGAGCTTACCCTGAACCACCTGCAAGATGCATCTTTAACGCCGGAGTTTTTTATATCTTTTGCCAGACGCGCACCTGCAGTCTGTATGGGAGCTGAAAAGAGGATGGAGGACTGTGAACAAAACTGCGCACAGTACCACCGCTGCAGCTTTATTGCCGAGGCAAATGACAGGAGCCGACAGTGGGAAAAACTGGCTTCCCTGCTCTCCATGCACAGGAATGGAAACTGCACCTGCAGCAAGGATGACGATGCTGAAGTATGCCCTGCGGCAAAATATCTGACCGGCACATGGGACATCAGTGAGTTTTTCCACTCAGAGGACAGGAAGGAGGCTGCCTGATGAAAAAACTTGAAAAAATAAAAGAGCATCTCTTAACAATCATTCAAAAAGAAGAAATAAAAACCCAGTCTGAAATTGAAGAATTATCCCAAAAGCAGCGTGACAATATGGACTTTTACGGTATCGGCGGTCCCTACCAGCGTTATGAACAGGCCATCGACCGCAGAAAAAAGCACTTATCCGAGTTGGAAGCCTTACGGAAAGCACAAAACTCTGCGATCCTATTAGAATCATTGCGCCTGTATGGGTACTTCTGTCCTTCCTGCAAAGAAAAAATTTACCTGCAGGAGAGAAATCCAGAAACCGTAGACTGTCCTATCTGCAGCCGCATGATATACAAGGATGGCGTATATACGGAATGGAACGTGCAAAAAAACAGCAGGTTTACCCGCCTGCACGGACAGGGAAACTAAAAGAATTGGAGGGATTATTAGATGGCACTTTACAAAAAGCTGGATCTGTGGTCCATATCAGATGGGCTGGATAAAATGATGGACTACTGCTACAACGGCAATGAGAAGAACAGCCCTTACTGGGACCATTACTGCGACCAGATCAATGAACTATGCAATGCGGCAGCCGACCTGTATAACGAATTGGACGATGTAAAAAGCAGGCTTATGTATCAGATGCCCGCCAAAAAGATTGCTTTCTGCGATGAGGACGACTGCAGCCAGACGGCGACAGCCTGGTTCAATACGGCGGCGGCAATGCTGTCCGACACGGATATGGCAGAGCTTCTGGAACATGAGAATATCTACTGTGCTGATGAATGGGCGGAAAAGCAGAAACGTATCTCCGCCCTGAACCGACTGACCAAACAGCAGCAGATGCTCCTCTATACGGAAGTCACCGGCTTCATTACACGGTATCTGGAGCTGTCCGCAGCGTTTGAAACCATAGAGGCTGTCATCGCTGAACTGGATTACCACCAGTCCGCCATGAAAGGAAACGGAAGCGTCACACTTCCACAGTCGGCATATGTCTGAGAAGCATATGAAATTATAACCCTTACAAATACACAAGAAGGAGGCTTTTATGTATATCACTGCATCCACCTACGGGGGCATGGACTGGCATGACTCTCGCACCATATACGAACAGCTAAAGGGCAGCGGCTCTTACGACATCAGGGAAGACAAGGTTCCGGAAGCCATTGCCGATGACATCGCCAAAGACTTCCCCTATGTGGAAGACATCCGGGAAAAGATCCTGCAGGCTCTCTCCGAAAAATCCAATTTCCACTTTATGATCAAATCCGGGGAAAAGGATAGTCTGGGAAACGTGTACTATAAGGAAAGCGCATGTTATGAAGATGACGGGAGAATCTATTATGAAGCCGAAGCCGACTTTGACGGCGAAAAGCAGACACTGACAAGGAACCTTGCCTTCGGACAGGTTTCCTATATCACGACCTACCATGTCGAGGACATCCCGGATGGCCAGCTCGGCTACATCGTGACGGAAGATTTCCTCGCGCCAGCGAAAGGTGTCGATCTGGTCGAAAGGCTCTACCATGACATCTTTGATGAACTGGAAACTGCGCAGGATTATGCCGATAACCTCAAGCTGCATGGATTCAAATATCCAACATCCATTGTAACTTTCCTTGTATGCAATAAAGAATCGGTTCTCCAGACGGAATGGTATAAACAGCAGAAAGAAGCCATGCGGCTGATGGAAGAAAAAGGGCAGACATATCTGGACGATAGCTTCCACATCTTTGCCAAGCGCCACATAGAAAACCTGAAAAAACTTTCCACAAAGGAGAATGCTTAATGAAAAACCAAAAACAAACCATAAAATGCTCAGAATGTAACCATTGCAGCGGATTGCGTCGTCCCGGCAACACAAGCACGAGCTTCACCTGCTCCCACCCTGACCAGAGGTATATCCAGGACTATTTCCGTGAAAAAAGGATGAACAAGATGCCTGGTTTCCTTGGATACGGGGCAAGATATTCGGAGGCCGTCCCTATCAAGACAGCTCCCGCCTGGTGCCCTGAAAAAAGGGCGGCAAAACAAAAACGAAACGGGCAATGACCGCTTTAGAAACAACCGGGGAGAGGCAGTTTATGCTGTTTCTCCTCTTTTTCATTCCACTCTATCTGCATAAAAAACTCACATACAGAATATGAAATTGAATTTTGCACATAATTCTGTTATAATAATACACAAAACAAGAAAGGAGACGTTGAAGATGCCACAGATCAGACCAATTACAGACTTACGGAACACTAATGAAATTTCTGAAATCTGTCATGCAAAAAAAGAGCCCGTGTTCATTACTAAAAATGGATATGGTGATCTTGTTGTTATGAGCATAGAAACATATGAGTCCATGCTGGAAACCGCCGAAACAGATGCTGCAATCCTAGAAGCAGAAACCGAATATGCCCAGGACGGAATACTCCATGATGCCAGAAGCGTATTTGATTCTTTAAGGAGGAAACATTTTGGATAAATACAATGTCTCCCTTACAAGCCGGGCTTTACGGGATCTGGATGGCATCTATGTTTATATTGCCCAGACTTTACTGGTGCCTGAAACTGCATTGGGAATGGTGGATAAAATCGAAAAAGAAATCCTTTCCTTAGAAGAAATGCCCTACCGCTTTCCAGAGAGGAAAACAGGGGCATATGCCAACAAGGGATATAGACAACTTTTCGTTGGTAATTATACGGTTATTTACCGCATTGACGAAAAACGCCGACAGGTTATCGTCATAACCATCAGATACTCCCCCAGTCAGTTTTAATATACAATATCTAGTATTTTATAATTGACTTGTTCTATATATTGTGTTATCATGAATTTGTTATTGAATTTTGTGCAGTTCCAGGACGAAAAGCACACGCTGTTTAAGTTTGTACGGAGTCAGAAAGTATAAAGTGCAGGACACTTTACGCCTTCTGGCTTTTTTATGTCTGTAAAGCACCACTTTACAGGCTGTCATACAGCATATCTGTACGCAGGCAGGAATGACTACGGCAAAAACAGGCCGTTATCATCTCCTGCCTTTTTTCGTTCAGGGAAGGAGGCCGGAAACAGGAATTGACAGGTCCAATGGCAAAAATAAAAAGAAAAGAGGTAAAAACGAATGTCACAAACAACGGAACGTATCCATGAGCTGGTGGAAAAATTAAACCGCTACCGCCACGAATACTACAATGAAGATGCCCCCAGCGTATCCGATGCAGTCTATGACCATCTCTATGATGAGCTGGCGCGTGCTGAGAAAGAAACAGGGATCATCCTGAGCAACTCACCCACCCAGACGGTGGGCTATAAGGCTGTCAGCAGCCTGGAAAAGGTACGGCACCGCATCCCGCTGCTCTCCCTGGACAAAACCAAACTGGTAAGTGATCTGGTTTCTTTTGTCAAAGACCATGCCGCACTGCTCATGCTGAAGCTGGACGGCCTGACCGTCAAGCTCGTATACGAAGACGGGAAACTTTTGCAAGGCTCCACCAGGGGCGACGGCGATGAAGGGGAACTCATTACCCACAATATCAGTGCTTTCCGGAATGTGCCGCTGTCCATCCCTTATAAGGGGCACCTTGAATTATCAGGCGAGGGCTTCATCCATAAGAGCGACTTTGAACGCTTAAAGGATACGCTCACCGGCAGCGACGGGAAACCCTACCGCAACGCGAGGAACCTTGCCTCCGGCTCTATCCGATGCCTGGATGCAAACACCTGTAAAGAACGGGAGGTCAGCTTTTTTGCCTTTAATATCCTTGAGGGCATGGACAACTTTCCTGACATACAGGACAGCCGCAGCAGTCTGCTGTTGTCAATGATTGATTATGGCTTCGGGATCTGCCCCTTTGTGCCGGTTCCGGCAGGCGCCTCTGCAGAAGAAATTGAAAAGCAGATCCAGAACCTGCAGGAACTTGCAGAGACCAAAGCCTGCCGTGCAGGCTTTGACATCCCCATCGACGGGATGGTGATGCGGTATGACAGCCTTTCCTATTCCGAAAGCCTCGGCAGGACAGGGCACCATTATAATGACGGCATTGCCTTCAAATTTGAGGATGACACCTATGAAACGGTCTTCCAGTCTATTGAGTGGCAGACAGGACGCAGCGGCGAGATCGCGCCTGTCGCACTGTTTGACACGGTGGAGATCGACGGCTGTGAGGTATCCAGGGCGAGCCTCCATAACCTGACTTTCATCAAGAACCTTGAACTGCACCCCGGATGCCGCATCCTGGTATCCAAACGCAACATGATCATCCCCCATGTGGAGGAGAACCTGGACCGTGGACAGTATCAGGACATGGTGCCGCAGACCTGCCCCTGCTGCGGGCAGCCTACGCGTATCTATTCCAGAACCGGCGACAAAGGACGTATCGTGGAAACGCTCCACTGCGACAATCCTGAATGCGGCAGCCGCGTCCTCCAGCGCTTCGTCCACTTTGCGGAAAAGAAGGCCATGAACATCAGAGGGCTTTCCGAAGCAACGCTGGACCAGCTCATACAGCTTGGCGCCCTGAAAAGCTATCAGGACCTGTACCACCTTGACCGTTACCGTGAGGAGATCATCGCGCTGGAAGGCTTCGGGGAAAAATCCTATGAGAACCTGATCGCTTCCATCAATGAGAGCCGCTGCACAACCTTTGTGCGCTTCGTGGTGGCAATGGACATCCCCCTGATCGGCAGGACTGCCAGCAGGATACTGGACGGGCATTTCCACGGCAGCCTGCGGGAACTGAGGCTGGCCGCATTGGACCGCTTTGACTTTACCTGTCTTGAAGGGATTGGCGACATCATGAGCAGCAGTCTCCATGAATGGTTCCGTAACCCGGACCACCTTCTGTTATGGGGCAGCTTACAGAAAGAATTACACTTTGAAAATGGTTTGGATGCAAAGGCATCCGGAGAGGAGAACAATATGAACGGAACAAATAACAAATTTGCAGGATGCACCATCGTAGCCACAGGGAAACTTGAGAACTTCACCCGTGACGGCATCAACGCCAAAATCATCAGCCTCGGTGCCACGCCCGGCAGCTCCGTCACCAAAAAGACAGATTACCTGATCTGCGGGGAAAAGGCCGGAAGCAAGCTGGCAAAGGCGCAGCAGCTCGGTATTAAGGTACTGACAGAGCAGGAATTCATGGACATGATCGCTTCCTGAGCATGGCTGTCCGGCAAAGGCTTTTACCTGATTTCCGTATACAGGCAGTACTGCCTGTATACGGGTAAAAGACAAAGGAGGATATGATAGATGAACATTTCAGGTTTTCCGCTGCTGGTGAAATTGACAAACCTTCCTGCCGGCAGCCCATCTGCAGGAACAGATCAGGAAGAGGTCTCCATTCAGGAAAATGTGGTCTCGTCTGTTATCTGGCAGCGCTGGATTGCCTGCTATATGCTGCAGGACTGGGACCTGCTCGATGCCCAATTCGCTTATGCTGAAACTGAGTGCATACGAATACAGGAAGTATGCAGACGGCTGGAAGGCACGACCATAGATGCCAGATCGTTGGAAGGCACCCTGACTGATACGTTCAACCACGTCCTGCTTGAGGATGTGGAATACTCCATCCAGAGGTATATGGAAGCATGGAAATGTGACCGGTCAATGGTTGAATTCTGGATTGCATGGGTAATATCGGAACTTTTTCCTGTAAGACCACTGATAGGGAAACATTAACGAAGAATTATACATGATTCCAAAAATGCAGGCAGTGCTGCCTGTATGTGGACACAGAACACGAGGAGAATATGGCAAATGAACATTTCAGGTGTTCCCCTACTGGCAGAACCATCAAATCTTTCTGCCAGCAGCACACTGACAGAAACAGCTTGGGAGAACATCACCATCCATGAAGATGATGTCTCCTCTATCCTCTGTCAGCGCTGGATTGCCTGCTATATGCTGTATGACTGGAATCTCCACCATGCAGATTCTGCTTATCTCAGCAATAAGTGTGGCTGGGTGCAGCAGACATACAAACGGCTGGAAGGTACGGCCACAGATGCCGCATCTTTAAAGGATACCCTGACTGATACGTTCAATCGAATCCTGCTTGAGGATGTGGAGGACTTTATCCAGACGCACATGAGGGTATGGAAATGTGACCGGCTGACGGTTGAATTCCAGGTCACAAAAACGGTAGCTGAAATTTATCACGGACAGGAATCATGAATGAGGGAGGGCGGAAATGTTACGCTCCATGAACGCTTCCGCAGATACTCCCTGCTCTATGAAGCCTGTAATTTATCAAGGCATCTGACAATGCAGCAATAAACGATATATCATTTAAGCAGAAAGAGGTATTATAAATGTCGAACACAATTAAAACTATCAAGGAACTGAACCTGATGGACAGCTTTCTTTTCGCAAAGGTAATGGCCGATACGGAGACCTGCAGGAGGGTATTGGAAAGGATACTGGGAGCCTCCATACGGGGCATCTCAATGCCTGCCAGCCAGAGGACGGCCGATACCCACTATAACGGAAATGTCATCCGGCGGGACATATCCCTAAATGATGACAGAAATACGGTCTGCCATGTGGAGATGGAATGCATGAACCAGACAGAAGCCTTTCTTCCCAAAAAGGCAAGGTATTATGAGGAAGATATGGACCTTGATGCCAGTTCCGCAGGGAACGGCTGCGGAGAACTGAATAAGTCCTTTGTTATTTTCATCTGCAATTTTGATCCATTTGGGGAACGGCGCCATATCTATACCTTTGAAAACAGATGTGCGGAAAACCCTTCCCTTGTACTGGGAGATGACTGCACCAAGATTTTCCTGAACACGAAAGGCAACATGCACGATGTCGATCCAGAAATGCTGGAATTTCTTTCTTATGCAGAGAATACGACGGATGGCTTTGCAGAGCAGGCAAGGAGCCCCCTTATAAAAGAGATCCATAAGAAAGTAACCGAGATAAAAGAAAGCAAAGATATGGAAGCCGAGTATATTGCTTTACTGCAGATGGAAAGGGATGCTTTGCATGAGGCCCTTGCACAGGCATATAAAGGGAAAACTTTTTCTGTATTCGGGCTTACACTCCCGCCTATCCGCGAACTGCTCCCGGCAGTTCCGGTGGGTGACGGCTTCATTGACAGCCTGTTCCTGCTGGAGGACGGAACCTATGCAGTCGTGGAATATGCATCCGGATACCATAAAGCAGATATAGCCAGATATCCGGAACATATTGCGGAAATCCTGAAGAGGTATGACAAAGAGGATGGCAGCTTTGACCTGCGCCTGATCATTATCTATACCGGCGATGTGGAAGAGGCAGAACCATCTTTTGACTTCGGATGCCTGACCATACGCCCAGAGCAGGCTTTCCTGTCCCGCATGAATGGGGAAGCCGAATCAGATGACATATGGCAGAAAATCCATTCCAACCGTCTGCTTACGGATGATGACCTGATGAAGCTGGTGGTCCTGCCGCTGGCAGTCCCCGGCTCTGACGAAAAAGCACAGTCATTTGACAGGATCTTAGCTCTGGCAGGAGAGATTCCGGATGAGGCACAGCGTAATTTCGTCCTCTCCGCGATGGCCCTTGCCACCAAAAAGTTTATAGACAGAGAATAAAAGAGATTGGACCGGCAGCCGCCG
>OFGG01001967.1_pt1 | contig 12140 bp, 15 predicted proteins | sample 1521701 | NCBI WGS metagenome assembly OFGG01 (sample SAMEA3504081, study PRJEB24116) | mouse gut metagenome | biome: mouse gut; feature: mouse-associated habitat; material: faeces | place: Denmark | collected 2011
CCGCCGAATCCGCCGCCAAGTTATAAAGAAACCAGTAAAAAAGAAGAGAGTTCTATTTACGCCCGTCCGTCCGTAGGCCCCTTGTACACGGACAGACGGGCAGATGATGAAGAAGATATCCAGGAAATTTTGAACGGTTGTGAGCTGGAAATCTTCGAGCCGGAGGTTGCTCAGGTGTTCGAAAACGCCATTGAACGGCTTTTTTACTCCGACAGCTTCCGCATTGGCAACGCCACCCTGCCCCAAAGCCGGGTGCGCTCCCGGCTGCACCTGCTGAACTGCGTCATCCTGCAAACGGCGGAGAGTAAGCTCCGCTCCAACCTGGGGCGGCCGGTGAAGAACTCCACGGCCTATACCATGGCCACAATTTTCAACTGCATCGCCGAGAGCGAGAGCGACCTGCTGGTGGACCCGTATCTCAACAGCCTGGGCAAAGCACCGCCCGGAAAGGAGTGAGAAACATGCTTTTATCTGTTCAGCAAAAATATATCCTGGAGGTCCTGCGCAAGCTGGGCTTTATTCGCCGCCGGCAATTAGCCGTTCTGGTCCGCTGGAGGTTTCGGCGTCCCGGCCAGGAAATTTCCGACGCCTTCCTGAATGCCATGCTACGCCAGCTCCGGGCGGGAACCAGCGGGATTTTTCTGGACGATGAATTAGTTTTCCTGTCCCCCCCACGGCCCGATAGCCTGCGCCTGGAGGCTATTGACGTGATGCTGGAGCTGGCGGAGGGGGCACCAGAGGACTTTACAGTACGAGTAGAGCGTCCCGCCATCCTGCGCTTTTCCTGGGGGGACGATCTCCGCCTGTTTACCGTGGCGGAGCTGTCCGCGCCCATCCGCCCGGCATTGGAGACCCTGGCCCGGCAAACGCGGGTCGTCTGGATTTCTGCAGACGGCGCTGCGCCGGAGGGTCTGGCTCTGCCGCCCAAGCACTTTTTTGCCGCCCGCCAGCCGGACGGCTCTCATCGGTTTTATGGCTCCAACGGGCCATAAAATATAAAATCTACATAGGAGGTACACATTATGGCGAGAAAGAAAGCTGTCCCCGTGGAGGAGGAAACCACCATCATGGAGGCCCCGGGCCTGCCGGAGCCGGAAACTGCTGTGGAGGGAACCAGCGTCCCGGAAGGCCCGCCCGAGGCCCCCTGCTGGGAGGAAACTCCCGCAAGCGGCCTGCCCGGAGGCTTTGGCGAGACGGGCGATGCCCCAGAGGAGAATCCCAGCCCTCCCGGAGACGAGGCGGAGGGCGGATTAGAGGGGCTGCCGCCGGGAAAGGACGAGGCTGCGGAAGCGGCTTCCGGTGATCCGTCCGCCCCTCCCCCGGAGGGTGACAAGGCGTCTGAAGGTGTGAGCGGCAAACTGCTGGAGGAGCTTTCGGGCGGAGAGATTTTGCCCAAAGCACAGGCTCCTTTGGAGATGGCCGGCGGCACAGAAGAAACGGCCGGCGGAGAAGCTCTTCCGCGGGAAGAAGCCGGCCTTCCTCCGAAAGCCCCGGAGCTTCCCGCGGAGGCAGCGGTGGAACCCGGGAATGTTCCTGTGGAGTCTCCGGCCCCGCCGCCGAAATCGGACCGCCAGAGCTTCTACGATCTGGACTTTCACGGGCTGGACCGTGACCTGACCGCCGAGGAGCGGCAGGAGTGGAACTCCATCTACGCCTCCTACCGGGGCCGCAGCGCCCTGACCGGGACCATCATCGGCGTGGACCCTCATTCCATCACTGTCCGAAATGGGGATTCCGGAAAGATGGAGCGCCAGACCATGTACTGCGCTATCGTCATCCCCTACCGGGTCCGGGTGGTCATCCCCGCCTCGGAGATGTGGGATCCGGGCCATGAGCGGCCGGACTTCGTGCTTCAGAACATGGTGGGCGCGTCCATCGACTTCATCATCATCAAGGTGGACCGGGAGAGCGGCTTTGCCATCGGCTCCCGGAGGCTGGCGGCCCGTTCCCAGCGGTATTTCTTCGCGCACAGGGAATCTCTCTGCCGGGAGGGCGCCCGGCTGAAATGCCGGGTTCTCTCCGTAGGGCCCCGGCGGTGTCTGGTGGAGTGCTATGGCCACGACGTCAATATGACCCAGCGGGAGCTCCGCTACACCGCCATCCCGGACCTGCGGGACGAATACCGCCCCGGCCAAGAGCTGGACTGCGTGGTGAAATCCTATGACCCTGAGAAGGAAGCGCTCCATATTTCCGTCAAGGAGACGGAATCCAACCCCTTCGAGGGCGCGGAGTTCCGTCACCCAGCGGGGAGCCGGAGGCAGGCGGTGATCGCCGGGAAGTACGGCGGCGGCGTGTTCTGCAATTTGCCGGATGGTACAGTCTGCATGTGCAACTACTCCTACCAGTACGAGGATTCGGATTTTCTGGTGGGAGACACCGTGATTCTGGTGGTGCAGCGGCACGACCTGGAAAAGCGGCAGATGTATGGAAAAATTCTGAGTAAATGGTAATGGATTGGCCCCGCGCTGTTCATATGGCGCGGGGCTTTTATTTTTGGATAATTTATGTTGACAAAAGTGCAACTATACAGGAAGCGGGAGGAATGATATAATGAGGCTGTATTCTAGGGCGGAGCAAATTAGGGCGGAGCAGTTAAGGGAGGAACGGCGAAAGAAAGGGGCGTACTGCGCCCCTAGCCATACCGCAACGGCCTGGAAGAATCAAATAAGGACAAGAACACCGTAATTGCCTGTACAGGCGGTTGCGGTCTTTTTTTGTCCAAAACGGAAAGGAGAACGCGCATGAATGGCAGGCAGTAAACTGATTGAGCTTACCTATTTTGACCCAAAGGCCGAAGTGCGGCTCACCGCATACGCGGACACCATTATCCTGGACAGGGACGGCAAGGACCAGATCATCAGCGCCATCCGTTTTGGCGGATACCCGGAAATGGTCCGGGCCATGTCCGACGCAATCTATGGCGGCGCAACAGTCGAGGCCGTCCAGAACGAGGGCGGTCTGTCTCTAAAAAGTAGGCCCAAGGGCTACCAGCGGCAGCTCGCCCACGACGGCCCGTATGCCGCCGCAACCCTTATGGCCAGCGATGATATGCAGTCCGCGGAGCCCCCCGGGGATTCCGATGCCTCGAAGGAGGGCAGCGCCCAGGAGAAAGCCCGGGACAAACTTGACCAGCAAAAGCAGCCCCGCAAGTGTTACATCTTCTGCCCCGCCGGAGACCGGGACCGGCTCTTTGAGGAGCTGGACCGCAAAACCGCCGCGCCGCTGATCCCGGCCTTCCGGGATTATGTGCTGGAGGCCCTGATTAGCCGGGGCAGCCTGCGGCCGCTGGAGGTTCATTCCATCAAGGAACGTCTGGACGCTTGGGTATTGGATCTCCTGCCGGAGGACCGAAACGTGGTGGAGGTCCTGGAGCAGGGCCTCGCCGACGGCAGTATCGCCATTCCCGGCGGCGACCCCAGCCAGCCGGACGGCTTTGAGGAGGTGACGAACGTCACCAGTTACCTCAACACTTTCGGCGTCACGGTGGCGGACCGCATCCGAGACCAGTTTCAGCCCCTCTTCGACCCGGCGTCGGAGCCTCTATCAGAGGAGGTGCTGGCCGTCAACGACTACATCCAGACAAAGGCCGGATATTCCCTTTACGACGCCCAGCTTGCCGTGGCGGAATCCGTCAAGCGCCAGCTGGACCGCAAGGGCGCCGCGCTTATTATTGCGGAATGTGGGTCTGGCAAAACGAAGATCGGCTCCACCGCCCTGGGTGCGCTGTACGGCTTGTGGGCCTCCCAGCGCCGAAAAGTCGCGAAAAAGACCTTCAGCGTCGTCATGTCTCCCTCCCATGTCACCCAAAAGTGGGTCCGGGAGATTGGGGAAACCCTGCCGGACACCTACGCTATGGTTGTGCGGAGTATCACGGACCTGAACCGCCTGTATTCCATGTACCAGGAAGGAGACAAGAGCGTTTACGCGGTCCTCAGCAAGGAAAAGGCCCGGGACGGCTACATGCGCTACCCTGCCGTCACCTGGAACCGGCGCAGGAACGCCTTTCTTTGCCCGGACTGCATGGAACCCCTGCAAATGGAGATCAGCGACGACGGCATCCGCTATATGGTCAACGCGGACCAATTCTTTTTCCAGACGGAACACAAGAAAAACCATAAATGTCCCCGCTGCAGCGCGGTGCTGTGGGCTCCGGTCAACCCAGAGAAGCAAATTCCATGGGTGCGGATCGGCGGCTACGGCTGGGTGTTCCGCCGAGGGGCGGACTCGCATATGCTCCGCACGAAAAACCGGGCGATTCGGGAGGAGCTCCATCAAATTAAGGAGAACCCGGACGGCTGGTATCCCGTTAAAGGCGCATACCGCCGGTATCCTCTCAGCACCTACATTAAAAAGAAGCTGCGTGGAAAAATTGACGGCTTCCTGGCGGATGAACTCCACGAATACAACAACGCCAGCGGTCAGGGGGACGCTATGGCGGAAATCTACGGCACGGCGAAACAGTTCGTGGGCATGACGGCCACTCTCATCAACGGCTACAGCTCCGGTATTTTCCATCTGCTGTACCGCATTGTTCCCGGCCTCATGCGAAAGGACGGCAAGGGCTACCGGCAACCTTCCGATTTTGACGCGGAATACGGCGTGGTGGAAAATACCTACGAGGTGACGGACGGGGACTACAACTCCAACCGTCGGACCACCAAGCGCAAATCGAAATCCAGGCAGCTTCCCGGCGTGTCTCCCCTGGTATTCTCCCGCTTCCTGCTGGAGTATACCGCGTTCCTCTCTCTCTGTCGGATATGGGGAAGGACCTGCCGGACTATGAGGAGATTCCGGTTCCGTTGAAGATGCCGGAGAAAGTTTTCAAGGCTTACAAGCGGGCGGAGGGTATCCTGCAAGATACGTTGAAGAGCGACCGGAAGGCGGCGAACAAGCTGCTGTCCACCTATTTAAATTTCCTGACGGTGTACCCGGACCAGCCCTATGACCAGCCGGATATTTTGTATCCCCTGGGCGAGCGGAAAACGGTACTGCTCCATCCTGAGAACACGGCGGATTTTGGCACCATCCTCCCCAAGGAGGAAAAGGCGCTGGAAATCGTGCGGCGGAAGATTGCCGCCGGGGAGCGGGTGCTCATTTACACCAGCTGGACCCGGACGGACTCCCAGCAAAAGCTCCTGGGTCTTCTCACCCGGGAGGGCATCCGCACGGAAATCCTCACGCCGAAAATCCCGCCGGAAAAACGGGAGGCGTGGGTGGAAAAACGAGTAAGCTCCGGCCTGCAAGTGCTGATTACGAATCCAAAATGCGTAGAAACCGGATTGGACCTCAACGCCTTTACAACGCTGATTTTCTACAGCATGGGGTACAACTTGTTCACCCTGCGGCAGGCCAGCCGCAGAAGCTGGCGTATCAATCAGACAGCGCCGTGTGTAGAGGTCTACATGCTCTACTATGCCAATACCATGCAGGCCAAGGCCATGAAGCTGATGGCCTCTAAGCTGGCGGTAGCGGGCATCATTGAAGGCACCTTTTCCGAAGAGGGCCTCGCCGCCATGAGCGATGTGCAGGATATGACGTCCCAAATGGCAAAGGAACTGGCCCAGGGCATCAAGGACAATGTGGAGGATATCGCCGCCGCGTTCAAGAAAATGGCGGTCATCAATCCCCATCGAAACCGAATCGCTCCGGCAGCAGCTCAAGTCTCAGAAGCTGCGGACATTACGGAGATCCTGCGGGCCGCCGCGTCGGATACCCCGGCGGAAACCAGCACAAGGTCCGCCGACAGCAGGGAGAAACAGACGCTCTACGAGGGTCTGCTGCAAAAGTCCATAGAAGAACAAAAGAAACGGAAGTCGAAGAAGCGGACAGAGGTGGAAAACCAGCTGTCGATCTTCGGCTTTGTCGCGTAAAGGAGGACATTTTGAAACTTACGACGAATCGCGCCGAGCTTCTATGCGCGGCTAAGCGGGGGGAGAACATCGCTCCCCATGCTTCCGCGCTGGACGTGCTCAAAGGGCTGCTTCTGGAAACGGATGCCGCTAACGGTGTCCTCACCATGACGGCCACGAACCTGGAGGTTGCACTGGAGCAGAAAATCCCGTGTGCCGTACCGGAGAATGACGCCTTTGTATTGAACGCCCGGCTGGCGGTTGCCATGCTGGAAAAACTGTCCGGCGAAACGGTGTCCATGGAGCACATTCCCGGCAAACCGCAGCTGTATCTTTCCAGCGGCGACGCGGAGTACCTGGTTCCCGTCTGGGAGCGGGCCAGCTATCCCAAGCTGGAGATTCCCTTCCCGGAGGACACGGTAAAGGTCACCGGCATCCCCGGCATGGCCAGGCGGACCGTGTTTGCCGCCGCCGAGGACAACAGTAAGCCGCTGATGAAATGCGTCAACTTGAAATTCACCAGGGACGGCCTCCGGGCCGTGGTGGGCAATGGGTCCTGCATTGTCACCGCCAGGGGCGATGAAAAAAGCACCGGCGACGTCAGCCTGCTGGTGCCCGCCCTTTCCCTGGAGAAGCTGGCCCGGCTGTGTACCGACGAGGATACATTTCAGGTGGGTACCACCGGGAAGGCCATTGTGTTCCTGAAGGAAAACTTCGCGTACAGCGCCCGCCTCCTGGAGGGGGAGTACATTGACGCGGAGGGCCTGATCGGCGGCGTTCAGAACCGGTTTGTCGTGCTGACCGGCGTGCAGGAGCTGCGAAAAGCCCTGGATACCGCCAGCTGCGTGGATAGGGATGAAAAGATCTGTCTGCGTTTCGAGGGCCAGCGGCTCACCTTCTGCTGTCAAAGCGAAAATGGAAACACCGTCCTTCCCCTGGACGTAATTCCCCTGACCGGGACGCCCCAGGGTGAATACTGGTACGTTTCCAAGCATCTTATGCCGTGCCTGAAATCCCTGACCGGCACGGTGAAGCTGGGCGTGGCCCAGAGCGGGATGCTGACGCTGGAGACGGAGGACGCCTACTATCTGCAAACCGGCGTCCGGCCGGGGTTTACGGCTGCCGCAAGGAAAAAGGAAAAGAAGAAAGCCACGAAGAAGCCCGCCAAGAAGGCGGCGTAGGAAGGAGGCGAGTGTTTGGAAATTTCGACGATCTGCCGGTATTGCGGCGGTGTAATCCGCCTGGTTCCCGCTGAGACCGTCTATGACGAACATACGGAGCGGCGCGGCAAAAAAGGCGAGATGATTTACCAGTGCCAGAACTGCGGCGCGAGGGTCGGCTGCCACAAGGGTACAAACCGGCCCCTTGGCAAGGTTGCCAACGAAATACTGCGCTGCAAGCGGGTGCAGGCCCATCGGTCTTTCGACCGCCTGTGGAAGCGGCGGGGCATGGAACGGAGGAACGCCTATCGCTGGCTGGCGAAGGAAATGGATCTGTCCATGAGCGCCGCCCACATCGGCGGCTTTGAGATGGACCAGTGCCAGAGGGTCATTGACCTTTGCAGAAATGAGAAGGAGGTGCACCATGAGCGATGGCCCGAAAAAACCGACCTGTTACATGTGTCCACATGATTTTCGATACACCGACGTGATTCCCATGCGGAGGCAGGGCGTCATGATGCGCATGGACGAACGCTATTGCCTCGGCGGCAAGAGAGCCCGCCTCTTCAAAAAGCGGGACCCCAGTATTTACACGCCCAGCTGGTGCCCAAAGTGAAAGATTCCGTGTGAGCTGCGGATCTATACATTCAAAAGCTCGGATGACTGGTGGCTGCATATATCTTTGGAGCACAGCATCGGGCAGTTTCTTCCGCCGGACGGACACCGTCATGCGCTTGCGAGTGAAGCGGTCACGGGCTTGTCCCCCCGGGAGTTCTGGCGGCGGCTGGACCAGGAGGCGTATTATGACTTCCTTGAAATCACGCTGAAGCCTCACGATGTGGTGGAAATTGACGACGGACTTAATCCGGCCTTTTTCTGCTATGCGGACGGAGGCTTTCGGATGCTGTACGGCTTTGACGCCGCAGCCGCGAGGAGGTGTGTTCTTGAGAGAAGATGAAAAGAGCTGTAATATCTGCGCCCATTCCTACATGGCTCGGGAGGGCCTCCGGCTGCGGCAGAAATGCCGCAGCCCGGAGTACAATTCGCCGGATTATACCTTCGGCATGTTCATGGAGGACCGTGAGCGGGGCCATTGCCGCTTCTGGTCCTCCGAAATACGGGGCGGGTAATTCTTATGAAAGATTACTTTGCTGTACGATTGCCGCGCTCACAAATGTGCGCCGGGTGGTCAGTGGTCCCTGCATGACAAACGTGATCCCTGGCTGGAGTGGAAGTAAATTCTTCCCCCACTCGGGCAAACAGGCCATAGGGCCGGAAAGGAATAGGATATGAAAAACCTTTACTCGTTTGACGAACGCAACCGCATTGTGGAGAAGCACCTTCCCCTCATCAGGAAAACCATTCTCCGCAACAGTACGCTGATGAAAGCCGCCCATCTGGACTATGACGACGTGTACCAGCAGCTGGCCATCCGGCTGATTCGCTGCGTGGAGGGCTTCGACCCCGCGAAGGGCAAGCTGAAGCAGCACATTGAGGCCCAGCTCCAGTATGAGCTTCTGAACTGCAAGAACAGCTATCGGCGCTACGGCCTCACCGGCGCTCCCCGTGACCTGCGGGGAGCGGTGATTTCCCTGAACGACTGCCATGAGCTTGCGGTAGCGTGATGGGAACAGGATTTACCTGGTTTCACCGGTGTGTGCAATCACGCAAGAGCCGATTTTCCCCTGACGGTGAGACCCGCGTTCTGCGGGAAAAGCTGGAGGAAAAGCAGCGTGACGTCAATTATCTGAAATTCCAGCTTACCCAGACAAGGGCGGACAAGTTTGAGCTGGAACAGAGGCCCACGGAATTGCGGGATGTTTTTGCCGCAATTTTGAATGAGCCTTTGGGTCAACTCAGAAGCGCCGCACGGTTTCATGTTCGGGAGGCGGACCCCGGTCCCGGCTGGGAGGTCGTGACGGATCACTGCTGCCTTAGCGGCTGCGATATGAATGTCCGCGCCTTTCAATCGGAGCGGGACGCACTGCTGTTCGCCCGGCTGTTGAGGGCCGTAGGCTACCAGCCGCCGCATAATATCGCCTGCCAGACGTGCTATGAGGAGCATATGAAAGATTGTATTTGAACGGAGGAAGCTGATGAAAAACTTAACTTTAACCGCATATGGGAAGACATATCCCGTTCGTGTGCGGGTTGAGACCTATGAGGACTATCGAAACCTCTGCGTATCGCGGGAGGTCTTTTCGGACGGATATTGGGAAGAGTGGGATACCATCACGGTCAATTTGTCGCCCCGTTTTAACGCCTTCTGCTCGTTTATCGACGTCAACAACTGCGGTGAAAAATGTGTGCACTGGCTGACGGAGAACGGCTTTGGCAGTCTCACTTCGCGCGCGGAGCGCAGCGGATTCTGCGTGTATCCGGAGTTCAAGTTTTCCGAGCAGAAAACAGATAAAATCGGGGACGAATATATCATCAAGATCGCGGACTTCCTGGGGGTGTCTACTGACTTCATCCTCGGTCAGACAGACTTCCCAGAGCGGCGCAACTATGATATAGAGGAATTGGGCCTGTCCTACAAAGCGGCAATGGCGCTATATACGAGGGAAGTCGATACAGATGTGGTCAACCGCATTTTAGAAAGTCCTCAATTCCCGGAAATCACGCGCATGATCGCCCGGTATTTTAAGGACAGCAATGCCGAAGGACCTGTGGGACTGAACGCCATGTGGGATACTATGCAGCAGATGATTGGTACATTGGACACCAGCCATCTGGCAAACCCGCAGGAGGGGACCGAGGCCGCTACACAGATTCTTGGTATGATGAAAACTGCTCCCCATGAAAAGGATGTTGAGGCAATTCAGTCTGCTCTAATGACTATGCTCCAGGACATCAAAACTGGTATCCAGACGCAGACGCCAACAACCGAATTGGCAACGGCACAGCTCACCGAGGCCATGATGAAAAGTATGGTAAAGGGCAGCGGCCAACAATCGTTGATGCCGCAGATTACTTTTGAACAGTTTGCCGGGGCCTACTCTACGCTACCCGGCGCGACACCCGAATTGGGGAAACAGTTTTCCGGTCTTATCGAGAATTTCATCAAGGGCTACATAGATATTGCACAAAAACAGGGCTTGACAAATGAACGACCTAACGAATGAACAGCTTTGCGCATTGGCACAGGCCGGGGACGAACAGGCTGTGTCCCTGCTTATCGAGGCCAATCTCCCATTTGTTCGGAAAATTGCAAATCAAATTGTAGGGAACCCGGTACGCCAGGAGCATCTTTCCGCCTGCGGTGTGGGCTTTGATGATCTTGTGCAGGCCGGTTCCATCGGGCTGTGGAGAGCAATCGACAGTTACGACCTCTCCAGCGGAGTCAAATTTCTGACTTATGCTGCTCCCGCAACTAAACGCTCCATGAGTGACCTGATTCGCCAGTACAGCCGGGACCCGGTATGGCAGTTGAGGCACAATAAAGCTAACGCCTGGAAAATCATATATCTGGATGAAGATTTGGACGATGCTGGAGAAGATACGGTGGAGTGCCTGATTGCTTCGCCCAATATCAAATCACCAGAACGGATTCATATTGAGCGGGAAACGGCGGCGGAACTGCATGAGGCCATGGATGCGCTGCCAGATCGGGAAAATGCTTATGTTCACTACCGCTTTAGCTTTGTGGATGACATAGACCATCCGCTCACCGAAACGGCGCAATATTTCCATTTGACGGAGAGCCGTGCGAAAAGCATCGAACGTTCCGCGCTGAAGCTGCTGAAGCATGAGCTGCTTATAACGATTCCAGAGCGGACCTATATCCACGCAGAGGATAAGCTGACAAGACATTTGGTGGCAGAAGGCGAACTCCATGCGGTAGAGCTACACCTAAAGTCGCAGAAAAAGCGAGGCAGAAAAATAACCGCCGCAGTTTACGAATATCTCGCAGACTGCGACGGTGCTTGGGGTGAACTCCGCTATGATTTCAAGGGTGGCACAGCGGAGATCATTCTGCTGGCTGAGTGGGATACGGTAGTCAGCCACAGGTTCGCAATGCGGGCGTTTGAATATCTTCAAAAGGTTCCTATAACAAAACTGCCGGAGAAATTTATGCTGACATTTATAGGGCCTGAGCAGCTTTGGTCAAGCGACAAATTGCCGCTCGAACGGATGATAATTGATGATTGGAGCAGCCACGATGAAAATCAAACTGGAGCAGGTAATTGAGGCAATCGAAACCGCCAATGAGGCGTTTACCTATTTTTATGACACACAGACCGGCGAAACGGTTTATTTGCAGGACGAGATGATTACGGGAGAACGTGATGAGGCACTGGAAGAATTGATTGAAAACTCACCAAGGGGCCGTTTCCTGCGATTCCCAACAAAATACGATATTCACGAATATAGCATTATGGAGAGCTTCGTTGAATCGCTGCCGCCCGGCGCGGCCCGTCAGGAGTTGGCTCACGCGATTCGCGGTAAAGGCGCGTTTCGCCGCTTCAAAAATGGTATCTATTTTCATCATATTGAGCAGCAGTGGTATGACTATCAGGCGGCGGCGTATCGGGAGATCGCCATTCGCTGGTGCCGGGACGAGGAAATTGAATACATAGAAACAGAATAAAAAAGCAGGGAGTGGCTATGCTCCATGAGCACAGCCACTCCCATTATAATTTTCATGCGTAGACCAATTCATGGAGTATGATTTCTTCCGCCCGGTTGCGGATATCATTCATACGTCCCACCCATTCCATCTGACTGGACGCTTTCAGGGTTTCAGTCACGCCGTCCCGCTCTGCCATGGCCGGGATAAGGAAATCCATGCGCTTATGACAAGCGACATCAATTTCGGCGAGATGTTTCCACAATTCTCCAAAGAGGAGCATACGGTTATACACGCCAGGGTGATGCTCTTTTAAGAACTTCTCGCGCATCCGGCCATATACGCCGATTTCATACTCGGTGTCATCATCAAGCGCAAGGTCCGGGATATAGTAGTCTCCTGCTTTCGTATACGTCAGTTCCATAATCATTTCCTTTCATTTGCAGCAAAATGTATCCGCAGTTGTCAAAAACGCTTGCTTTTAGCGTTCTCACCGCCTTTCTTACAACTGCAATGTACCATTCTGCCACAAATGAACCGCAGTCATATGTATTAGGTGGT
>OFGG01001975.1_pt1 | contig 12106 bp, 9 predicted proteins | sample 1521701 | NCBI WGS metagenome assembly OFGG01 (sample SAMEA3504081, study PRJEB24116) | mouse gut metagenome | biome: mouse gut; feature: mouse-associated habitat; material: faeces | place: Denmark | collected 2011
TGTCTGATATACAGTGCGATGGAACGGTCAATCTCCATAAATGACGTCTCCTTTCTTGTAGGAACTGTTTTCGGACGCTTTTATCCTCCATTTTTATTTTCACCATAAGAAAATGCACAGAATTTCCTTTCATTATTGTTAAATATATTGTTTTTTATATAATTTTCTGATGTATCCGTTTTTACGCCTGATACCGACTGCGCCAAAAACTCTGCTCCTGCCGCTGCCATAGTACGTTCCCTCATGCCTGCGTCTGTCTTTTCACTGTCTCTGCTGCTTTTATTTGTCGAAATGCCGCTTTTATAACGCAGTCCTGTGCTTGAGCTAACACGGATATTCCCCCCGGTATCAAACAAAATTTGTCCGCATCCGTATTCTCCGGCAAATACGCTCATTTTCCGGTCTGCTTCGATGCAGAAATGACCATTCAAGCTGTCCAGTCTAAAATCATTTTCCGCTTCCAGACAGATTTGGTGAGCTTTCAGTACAACAGTACCATCTTTCAGAAATTTAATCTGATTGGATTCATCAGCCTGTATCTGTATCCCTGTCTCCCCAAACGCAAATCCGTTCTCTTGTTCGTTTTTCATTGCCTTATCGGCCGCATCCTTTACTGTGCTAGGTTTCAAAGAACGGCGCATTGCCCCTGTCACAATGGCACAGTTTCCACATAAATCCGTACACAATACCTCAACCCTAGTTCCTTTTGTTGGCATATAAAAACATATTTCATTGTTCCCTTCACTGTAATACGGAAACCACGGATGCTCTCCGCTCTCAGAAAAAGCTTCATTCTCAAAATACAGCCTTATCTGATTTCCTTTTATCTCATTTACTTCAGCACTTAACCTGATTCCCTCCTGTGCCAGTGCATCAGGGGACGCCATGCAGCCGTCAGTTTTCTGTACCAGCTCCATGCAATAAGCTATTTCTCCTTGAACAAGACAGCAGTCACACGTTTTTACATAATACCATTTCCCATGGAAATACAGACTATAGCCAGGATGATATCTCTTTCTCGTTTTGATGTATAATATTTCTTTTCCACTCTCAAACTGATATGATTTCTTCCAGAATCTGATATTCGTCAATTCTTCCTTCTCCCCTGTCAAGCCAACAAAAAATTGAACTTGTTCCGAAGCACTGTTAAGTGACACTTCCTTTCCCATCTGTGAAGCCAGCCTTTTAATAAATTCCCAATCCGTTTCCTGATTCTGTACAAGCAGGGAAGGAAATGAAGAATCCAGACATGTCCCACCGTCAAAAAAAGCATGATAAGGTTCCACAACGAGCTCTAACAGCCTTCTGTATGTCCTGCTTTGATTTTGTATGACTCGTTTCAGTGGTTTGCAGTCCAGAAGGAGGCTAATCGAATATGCACACAGTTCAAAATAGATCACGCCTCCCCTCTGATGCAATTTCAGTTCATGGATTCTTCCAACGAAAACAGTTCCATTTTCTCCATCGGATATTGTTATCTTCTGGCCTGTCACTGCCTCATTCGCATCAGAGGTGCATATTCCTGATAACACCGCGTTTGTATGCTGGTTCAGCGATTCTCTGATCTCTAGCTGATGCAGCTGGATGATCTCGATTGTTGATTTTATTGTAAGTTCCTGATATTGATATTTCATCTTAATCTTTCCCTATATTTCAAATGATTTTCAATAATTATATCGTTTTAGTTGCTGTTCAATTTGGAATTTAAGCCAATTTTCATACTGCTTCGCAATCCTCTGTTTATCTGACTCAAATTTATTCTGAATAGGATCTGTTATCGACTCCACTGCTTTTTCTCCTTTTCTAAACAGCCATTTTTCAATTGCATTTTTCGAAGTAGATGAATCCGCTTCCTCATAATATTCATGAAAATTCTGTTGAATTAAAGATTTAATTGAATCTGTAAATTCTCCTACCTTGGTTGCTTCTGATTTTTCTCTTTCAGATGCCTGAATCACTTCCCCTGCGTCCGCTCCATCCAACTGTCCATTATGCACGATTTCAATCATGCCTCCCCTCATGCAGCCCAATACAGATTTCTTCAATATGGCTTCCTCTCCCCTGGGACCCCGAAGTTTATCAGGATCTGTCAAAAGCCAGTCAGAACATACATCAGGCTTACATTCACGGCTCTCTGCCTTTTCTGCATTCCAGTCTATCCGGGAACATTCCAACGCATCCATTTGAATATTTTCTTTCTTATTGTCAGTCTTTACTGCAACACGCTTTCCCTGAATCAAGTCTTCACGTTCTTCTGTCACCGCCAGGCTTCCAATCCCGCTGCAATACTGGCATGTTAAGACTGCACCTTCTACCACAAGGCTCCCTTCTGGCTGAATGAGCAGCTTTTCCTTCATGTCCATCCCCATAATTTCTTCCAGTTGGGCAAGGATCTTTTCAGTACGGCTGTTACGTATACGGTCATAAATCTTCTCCGCATCATAAACCGCATTCCACATTTCATCGCTCCACTCGGTATAGCTGTTTGATGTATACATAAATTCTGCTGCTGCTTTTGTTATGCCTATCATACCGTCACGGTGATCTGAAAAGTTGTCCACTATATTTGTAAAAAGATGCATCCCATCATATATTCCATTTGGACGGTATCGATTCAACCGTTCACAGGCTTCCGGCAGTAAAAAGTAGTTTGGCTTATGTGCATGGAAAAGTGACATCTTCAGGTTTTGGAGAAAATCCGCCTCTGCATATGCCGTGTCATCAAACAGCACCCCCGAATCAATGTACTTTGTATTGGATATCCGCCCTGTCCGATTCAGCAGCAGGCTGACAATATCGCGGTATTCATTAATATTCTGAATACGGTTCAGCGCATTCTCTTTTCGGCTGTCCGAAATATAATCCAGAAAGGCATCGGACACACCTTGACCATCGAAAGAATAAGCTATATCAACCATCCCCTCCGGCAGCATATAGGCGACCACTGCAGCCATGTTTCCCCCCTTTGAATGCCCTGCTACAGTAACATGGTCATAACCTGAATTCACCACATACTGCTGTGCACGCATCTGGGCTGGTGTCCGTGATGAAAACAGCCCTGAAAAATTATCCGCCCACTGGTAGTCACCGGCTGTTCCGCGGAAAACAACCATAGGCTTTATTTTGTTATTAGGGTCAACCAGTGTCAATGCACGGAAATCGGTATCTTCTTCATTCACAAAATTCTTAATTTGCATTGACATTAGTGTCTCTGACTGCTCAATTTGGTTAAGTACCTCTTCATATTCTTCTAAGGACATTTCTGCTCCTACATTTTTTCTTTTTTCTATAATCGATTCTTGATCTTCTTCTGCATTTTCGCCTTCTTTCATCGCTACTTCTGACTCTTCTTCTCCTGCATTTTCGCCTTCTTTCATTGCTGCTTCTGGATCTTCTTCCCCTTGCTCTTCCTCTTTTCCTTTATTTTCATTATTAATAATAATTGCGTCTGGATCTTGTTTTATCAACGCAACGACATCTCCCACTGTGAAATTATCACCAAGCTTTTTCCGTACTGATTCAATTAAGCTGGGTAATTCTTTTCCATAAATAAAAGTTACCATTCTTGCAGCATCAAGTTCACTTAATTCTTCCATATGCGCCCCCTATACTTACTCCTGCATTTCAATTTTTTTTCTACGTATTAATTCCACTGGAAGCCAGTCTTTTTTTTCATATTCAGACTCCTTTGCTTTTAACCGATATTGTTCCGATATTTCAGGATCTATTTTCAAAAAATCCTCTTCTGTATATGTTTCACATATACAAACCCAAAGACGGCACCCGCTTCCTTTTACATGCTCATTATAAAAATTGGTTGCTATTTCCTCTGCTGCCATGTCAAGCTCTGTTTCGTCCAACCCTAACTCTGGTGGAAAAATAACAAAAATCATGATTTCAATCTGCATATTTTTTAATGCATCTCTAATCTTACTTTTTTCATAAATTTTTTGTCCAAAGATACGGGACCACATAGAAGGAAGGATAATAATCTTACATTCTTTTTCTGTAACTTCTTTCCATGCTTCGCTCATCTCATCTCTGATTTTTCTGCTGATAAACTTCCAACAATATCCATCCCTTATTTTCAGCACTCTGTTATCTTCCAACGACACCGGGTACACTTCTGTCCAAAAAGCATAACCATCCTCTTCATCTTCCCATGCTCTATATTCACACGTAAAATAATCGGGCTGCGCGAAAGGAATCGGACTTCCGTCGCCGCTTTTCGGCTTGGGATCCACACAAAATTTACGCCCATACTTTTCTTCCAGATAAGCCTTTACATCTTCTGGATAAGCGGCTCTTAGTTCTTCGTTCTGTCTTTTCTGCTCCACTTTTTTCCCCCACCAGTTCCTAAAGCAGGTAACTCCTACTACAATCGGGCATATTATGATTAGAATCATGCATATTGTGATTAGAATCTTCTTCTTTGCTCCCATACTTTCTCCTTTATTAGATATGTATTTTTTCGATCTATTACTTCGGCAGTTATTAATCGACTCATCTATTGTATTTAATATTTGTTTATATTCAATAGCCGAATCCGTATTGCTACGTCATTTTACTGTGCCCACTATTATATTTTCCGTTTTACAGATCAACAGCCTCCACACATTCCAGTTTTATTCCAAGCATATTACGTCTTAAAATACTCTCTGCCACATCAACGCGGATTATAACAGGCTTTTGTATGACGCCATCAACACGGAAAACTGCCTTCTCCCCAATTTTCTCTTTATCCAGTAAAATTTTCTTGAATGTCCCATCAGGATAATATACCGTATTATCTGCCAGACATTCCATGCATTCCAGCTCAAAAACCCAATAAGTGTGCTGTTGACGTTCTTTCTGGTCAGTTAACAATACACAGCTGCAAGGCAGATCGGGCACATAACTACAGAAAACGTCTTTCAGCGTTGTTGATAATAATGGAAGCGGAAATTCCAAAAAGTCCGGATATAAATTCTGGCTGCTGCTCTCAACCAGTATGTTATAATTTTTTCCTGTAAACTGTTTTGCAGACGGATAGAGCCTTCTTTCAATTCCTCTTGGTGAGCGCCACGCTTGAGGTATCTCTTCCCGTTTAATCGAAACTACATTTTGGAATTCCACATCTTGAGACAATAAAAAAAAGTCCATATTCATCTCCTTTACATTTCTCCGTCAGCAGACTACAATCTCCTGCCTCTGTTCTGGACTCAAATTGCTTATATACTGATTCTCTCTGTCAAATCTTGCCCCTTTTAAGCTTGCTCCTGTAAAATCCGTATCCCATAATCTTGCCCCACAAAAATCTGCTTCCTGAAGATCGGAAAACCGGAATGCTGCACCAAAAAGCTTTACATTCTTCCATATAGTACCTCTCAAAAGACAGCTGTTCCATTCACTATCCATTGCATAACAGTCAGTAAAATTTGTGCCAGTAAAATCGCCCTGTTCAAAACGGCTCATAATCAAATATATACCACGAAGATCCAAATTACATGCCTCGGCATATTTATAGCATTTATAACAGCATAAATCTTCTTTCTCTGGATAGGCATTAATAAGCTGTTCCAAATTCAGTCCCTCATCATCCAATGGTTCTGTAATATAGACCTCCTTAATTCCGCTCTGATACTCCCCTACAGTAATGCGAAAGTCAGGCTCCAATTCCATATCGTTTAAAAAAGACGCCTTGCTTTCACGGATATAGTATTTTAAAAGGTGTTCCAGTGCATCCAGCAGCAGAGGAATGTACTCACTTTGCATCAATACCTGTACGTCATTTTTCGTAAGTACATTTTTATAACCCCCTAAAACAGTAGAATAAAATGTACCAATCATATATCCTAAATCATTCTCATATAAATTTTTTATCATCCTTATAAATCTTCTTTCTGCAAAAAGTATCAGTAGATTATAAAACTTTTCATTACTTTCTTTGCTTATAATTATTATTTATTACACGCATGTTACAAGATGTAGCCATGTTATGCAAAATTAGGAAGATAAGTGATTGGACTATATAGCAATCATTCTTTAAGTAATTAATGAATGATATAAACAACAAAGATGATACATACACACCTCTTTTAGCCCACAAACTTATCTCTTTCCCAATTGACTGTTTTTCACCAAATAGCCTGTCATTTCTATTCATCACTGGAATCTTGATTTGCAAAATTAAACATAGAATCGTATATATCTCTTGGTCCCTTACTCCATAAATTTATATCACACCATTTTCCTACAAAAAGCAGTTCATTATTTTTCGCTGCAATTCTCACCCCACTATCCCCTATCCAGTCACAATCTCCACCCAGATTCAAAACAGGAATATCTTCATCCTCTGGATTACATTTATTAAATTCATATGTTCCAAGATGGATACACTCTAATATAGATTTAGGATCTACTTCATAATTCTTTAATACATCACCATGAATGTATTCACATTCTTCACATACATCAGGAAGTACGTCTTTATAGAATTCATAATACCTTTTTAAAGCGGAACATATATCTAACACGACTTCTTCATCCAGATTATTAAAATATTCAATATTTTTTTCTATATACGCTAAAGGAATATCCTTTTCATACCATACAGTTATATCATACCCAAAGAGCTCTGAAAAAAAAGTTCCTTCCATAAATCCTACATGATTTTCAAAAATATCTCTAATCATAATAAATATCTCCTTTTATATTATTCATTAAGATGATTTCATGAAATCTATTTATGCTGGCAGTTGAAACGACGATTATTACTTTCTATTTTTTCTGCCAACTTCGAAACCACCATGTTTGATTCGGATTAAATAATTCAAAATATAAATTAATTTCTCCTACACCACCAAAATGATCAAAATAGTCATTGATGTCAAATGGTATCAATTGCATTGTTTTCATATCATTGCATTCATGCCATGTATACTTTATTCCTTTCGTTGCCTCAATATCTGCCAGAGTATGTCCTGGTCCTGCAAGTTTATCCGCCTCTGGAAAGTTAAATTTTCTTCCATAATCTCCACCATGCATATTAAATAATGTTACTTGTGTCTCTGCAAATGGCGTAAAATCTGGAACTCCATTTTTATATGTAATTCCATCTAAACCATACTGTTTTAAAAATGCTTTCATCTTAGGATCTGATGGAATAAACTTACTTTCTCCACGATCTCCCGTCCATTGACCCAAAGGGCTATCTATTTTTGGTGTTTTTGAAAGACGTCTATAATATTGTACCTCCTCATAAGTTTCTAATTGTGACACTGTCTTTCCATTTACGCACAGGTGTACAAATCCACTCGGGTCAAAATACATCACCGGGTTATTCGCACAGTATGCATACAGATTCAGCCCGTCTCCGCGGTAGACATCTTCCTGCATGAACCTGCCGATTGAAGGATTGTAAAACCTCGCCCGCAGGTAGTACTGCCCCATCGCCCCGTCATACATCTGACCTGTGTAGGTCAGGCGGTTGAATGTATCTCCGGACTCATTCAGGATAGCTCCAAAGGCATCATAGCGGTATGCCTTCTGGATTTCATGATCTTTATCCAGCAGGAAGAGCGTGCTTCCCATCTCGTCTGGGACAAAGTAGCTCTTTTCTGTTCCGTTCCACGTCAGGGAGAGTGGATCGTATCCCCTTGTATAGCGGATATGGGCATCTTCCCTTATTTCCTCTGCCAGTTCGCCCCTGTCAAACAGGAAACGGCTGACGTTTCCATCCTCTTTTGTCTCATAGCGCAGTCCCTCGGCGTCATAGCAGTTTGACTGGCGGAAGTATTCTGCCCTGCCGTCTGACATTCTTGTCAGCTCTATATCCTTCTGGCGGTTTGCCGCGTCATAGGCATAGCGTTTCTTCCAGGTGCGTCCCAGCTCCTCCAGCATATTGCCCTGCGGGTCGTAGCGGTACTGGATTGTTTTTTCTCCCGACTGGATGCCTGTTAGCTGGTTCTTTGCGTTGTACTCGTAAATTTCCGTTTTCTGCCTGGACTCTTTTCTCAGGCGGTTTCCTGCCAGGTCGTAGGTGTATTTTTCCGGTTTTCCGTCCTGCACGGCTTCAAGCAGGCGGTTCATGCGGTCGTAGGCATACGTATTCTGGTATGGAGCACCGCTCTTTTGGATGCAGTTTCCATTCCCGTCATAGGCATAATTATAGTTCAGCAGTACCTGTCCCTGTTTTGTCACTGTGACAAGGCTGGAGAGCGTTCCGCTGTCATTATAGCCGTATTCGGTCTGTATGCCGTTACCGTATTGGAGCCTGCAGAGTCCACCGGACGGGTTATAGCTGTAGGAAGTCAAGATGTCACCCTGTCCTTCTGACACCTGTTTGAGCCGGTCCATGGCGTCATAGGTGTAGTGCAGGCTGTTTCCGGCGCTGTCTGTCAGGCACGACAGGTTTCTGCTGCGGTCGTAGGCATATTCAAGCAGGGGATTTCCTGAGGTGGATTTGCTCTTTAACAGGCCATTCTCAGTAAAAATAATTGAATCTGATTGCTTCCTATTATAGCAGCTTGCCTTATTATATCAGACTGTCTTTTAGATATTGTTCTTATAAATGTACATTTTTGAAGATATTTGCTGTAATGAAGAATTTATGTTTTATCAAACTATATAATTTTTATCTTTAAGTTCATTTATTAATTTATCAAGAATAATTTTAGCATCATTTTCCTTAGCGCCATTTTTTATCATACTATTTAACCAATCCTTAAGATTCAATATTTCCATTTTTTCTCTTTCATGTACATACAAATAAGCCGCCTTTATAATTCTAAAATATCTTTTCTCATCTTCTTTTAAATTCTCACAGAACATATTTACATAATCTTTAACTTTCTTGATGTCTTCCATCAAATAATGTTTTCCATCTTTTGGCAATACTACTTTTGTCAAATCACACTCATCCGTAAACATACAATAAGTAATTTCAGCCTTTGAAAAATCTACAACCATAGGATTTAATTGATACATTCTTCTGGCGTCGAAATATTCAGGTAATGTTATATCGCTCATTATATATCTCCCCTTAAACCATGCATCACTCAATAGTCCTACAAATTCAACATGATTTAAGATAGCCCCATTAAATTCTGTTCTTTTTAAATTACAGTTTATAAACTGACAGTTTTCAAAATCAGGATAATACATGATTATACTAGAAAGTTTAATTTGGTCAAAAGTAATATTTCTATAAAGACTTCCCCATAGTCCAATCCAACCATTCATTTTTCCCTTATAAAATACACAATCTGAAAATTCACATCTATCTTCTGTAATATTGGTGAAAATCGTATATTGAAATAGACAATTTCTAAAGATACACCTTTCTATCCTGCAATGTGAAAAATCTACATAGGAAAAATCTATTTCCTCAAATACCTTCCCTTTAATCCAAGGACTGCTCATGTCATCCCGCGAAATTTTTAATCCCCTCAGATCTGATTTCACATACTTTTTCTGGTCTGCTGGATTCACAAGTGCATTTTGTATTTCCTTTCTTTTGTCAATCCATTCAGGATCTGAATCCCATCTTTCTATCAATTCTTTTTTTTTCATAACAACTCCTTCTCATTAGAGCATACAATAATATCAGTATCCATCTTTACTAAATACCCTGCAAATAAAATGCAGGGTATTTAGTATTCCATCATTTATGCTTTTTTATCGATACGGTGTTACATATCCATTACCAGAATATGTATTAAAATGTACTTTTGCCTGATTTTTAGTAGTAATATCAATCCACCAATTTGAATATCGTTGCATATAATATAGATCAGCTCCATCTTGTCCAACTTTAGTAATGTAATATGTTCCCTGAGGAATTTTCGGTGAGGTCTCAACTAAATTTTTAAACTTTTTATCAATTTCACTTCCTGTAAATGCATCTCTAAGATATGGCTGATCTTCTAAAACTTCTAATTGTCTAGTCGTAAAAGCGGCATCGCCTTTACTTAAAATATCCTGATAAGCCTGAGCTGTATACTGATCAATGTATGGTAAAAACTCTATGTCTGGTCTATTACCAAACTTAGTCAGGTATTCTAATGCATCTGCTGGGTCTATTCCATCTGCAATCCAATTTTTATATATTTTATCCAAAGATGGATTATTTAACGGATTAGCAACGCTGTATGTATTCGCCTTACTCGGATCACATAGTCCTATATACCCACTCGGATCAAAATACATCACCGGGTTATTCGCGCAATACGCATACAGGTTCAGTCCGTCTCCGCGGTAGATATCTTCCTGCATGAACCTGCCAATCGAAGGATTGTAAAACCTCGCCCGCAGGTAGTACTGCCCCATCTCCCCGTCATACATCTGGCCTGTGTAGGTCAGGCGGTTAAACGTGTCACCTGACTCATTGAGGATATCCCCAAAGGCATCATAGCGGTATGTCTTCTGGATTTCGTGATCTTTATCCAGCAGGAAGAGCGTGCTTCCCATCTCGTCCGGGACAAAGTAGCTCTTTTCTGCTCCGTTCCAGGTCAGGGAAAGTGGATCATATCCTCTTGCATAGCGTATCTGGGCATCTTCCCGGATCTCCTCTGCCAGTTCGCCCCTGTCAAACAGGAATCGGATGACTTTTCCGTTCTCCTTAGTCTCATAGCGCAGTCCCTCACCGTCATAGCGGTTCGACTGATGGCAGTATTCTGCCCTGCCTTCTGACATTCTTGTCAGTTCTATCTCCTGCTGGCGGTTTGCCGCGTCATAGGCATAGCGTTTCTTCCAGGTGCGTCCCAGCTCCTCCAGCATATTGCCCTGCGGGTCGTAGCGGTACTGGATTGTTTTTTCTCCCGACTGGATGCCTGTTAGCTGGTTCTTTGCGTTGTACTCGTAAATTTCCGTTTTCTGCCTGGACTCTTTTCTCAGGCGGTTTCCTGCCAGGTCGTAGGTGTATTTTTCCGGTTTTCCGTCCTGCACGGCTTCAAGCAGGCGGTTCATGCGGTCGTAGGCATACGTATTCTGGTATGGAGCACCGCTCTTTTGGATGCAGTTTCCATTCCCGTCATAGGCATAATTATAGTTCAGCAGTACCTGTCCCTGTTTTGTCACTGTGACAAGGCTGGAGAGCGTTCCGCTGTCATTATAGCCGTATTCGGTCTGTATGCCGTTACCGTATTGGAGCCTGCAGAGTCCACCGGACGGGTTATAGCTGTAGGAAGTCAAGATGTCACCCTGTCCTTCTGACACCTGTTTGAGCCGGTCCATGGCGTCATAGGTGTAGTGCAGGCTGTTTCCGGCGCTGTCTGTCAGGCACGACAGGTTTCTGCTGCGGTCGTAGGCATATTCAAGCAGTGTCTTTCCTGATGCGGATTTGCTCTTTAACAGGCCGTTTGGCGTGTAGGCATAGTCGTATGTGATGCCGCCGCCCTCTGCCTGCCTGAGCTTTCCATCCGGGTAGTATCTATATCTGCTGGCCACTGGATTTCGGCCTTTTTTGTCCTCTGCACGCTGGTAGGACAGGTTTCCGTCCATGTTGTAATGGGTCGTCGTTTTGTTTCCGTTCCGGTCTATGCGCGTTTCCAGGCGGCCCTCTTCGTCGTAGTAAAAATATTCGCTGAACCCTTCCTGGTCTGTGGTCTGGCAGACCCGGCCCATGCTGTTATAGGCATAGGTGATCGTTCCGCCGTTTGCGTCGGTGGTGCTGGTGATGTTTCCGGCATGGTCATAGGTATATAAACTTATTATACATTAGAAAACGACTTGTGCGTTATTTTCAGAAGTTATAATGTGTTATTATTATTCTATATAATATTTAAATGAACCAATAAACCTAAAATATCCGTAATTTTTATTGTTAGTTTCCATCACTTTTCCATCATAGTTCATATCATAAAATATAATTGTACTATTATATTTTTTTTCCATAAGCTCTTGATAATCTTTTTTTAAAACAGGAATTATACTATCAATATACGAATGTCCCTTTAGCAAATCCCACCCCACCATATTATCTTCAAACGCAGTTTCAATAAAATCTTCATCATACCAACTAATATTGAAATCACAACCTAGCTGAAATGGAATTTCGTCATTTTCAACTTTTCTTGTGAGTTGTAAGTTATCAATAAAAAAATAACCCTTCCATATGGTTTTATGG
>OFGG01001978.1_pt1 | contig 12099 bp, 8 predicted proteins | sample 1521701 | NCBI WGS metagenome assembly OFGG01 (sample SAMEA3504081, study PRJEB24116) | mouse gut metagenome | biome: mouse gut; feature: mouse-associated habitat; material: faeces | place: Denmark | collected 2011
GCCTGCCAGTGCCGCCAACGCTTTCATGTGCCGCCTGAGATTTGACCAGCGAAGCAAAGGAAACAGGGTTTCCCTTGTCTTGTCCTTGTATTTTTCAAGCAGCACCAATGCTTCGGGAAGGAGCTTCACGCTCGCGCGGTGTTCGTTTTTCTTCCGGTGGTATTTCAGCCACAATGCCCCGTTGTCGTCCGTGTACAGGTTCTCGTCCGTGATGGAAACCGCATCGGCGTATGATACGCCCGTGTAGCAGGCGAACAGGAACAGGTCACGTGCCAGCACGTGGGATTTTCTGTAAGCAGGTATTTCCACGTCACGGATTTTCTCGAACGATTCGCGGCTCAATGCCCGTGGCGTCCTTTCGGACTGCTTGGGCAGGGCGAAATGCTGGAAATGGCATTTCTCGGAATACCCCTTCTTGTAGGCAAGGCGACAAATCTTCTTCAGGATGGCAAGATGGTGGCGGACAGTATCTATAGCATAGCCTTTTTCTTCCGTGGCGAAAGCCTGATAGTCGTGGATGAACTGTTCCGTCAATTGTCCGAAAGCCAGATCCTTGACCTTGTACTTGGTTTCGATGAACTCCCCGAGCGTCAGCCGCATATAGTGATAACTGGGATAAGTCCCTTTCGCACGGTCTATGCCTATACGTGCCTTAATGTCGTCACAGATTGCATCTGTCATTTTCATGAGGGTCATCTGCGTTTCCATGCTGCCTTGAAAAAGGTCTTTCACATCGGTGGCATCAAAATCCACTTTACGCTCCACAAGGCTGTCGAATGCCGTGTTCACCGCCAACAGTAACTTTTCAATCTTGGCATTGATTTCAACCGCCTCCTTGCTCTTGCCGTTCAGACGGCTTTCACGTGGATTCCACAGTTCGAGAGTGCAGGACAGCTTGCATCCGAACTGTGCCATCGTCCGGTTCACGGTGATTCTTCCCATTATCGGGGCTTTGCCCGATTTGTCCAGTCCGCTCTTTTTGAGGTAGAGCAGCACCTTGAATTTTTCTACTTTCATACGCCTATATTTTTAAGTGCAAAATTACTTGCCGTATAAGCGTTCCTTGATATGCAAAACACTGTGTGTGAGCGCAAACAAAACGGTGAGGGTTTCTTTTCATTGCCTGCCGTTACCTATTCCCGTTTCGGTAACTGCCCGGCTAACGGTTTGGTAACTGAACAACCTCAATATTCCGTTATTATTTGCATTTTCTCCACTTGGCAGAATGCTGAAACAAAGCTCATTTCAAACGGTTTACGTTTTATCTTCACCTGTCCGCTTTTCCTTGCACAGCCTATCACTTTCCATGTAGCCCGGCATTCGTTTGCGACGGTTTTAAAACGTTCAGGAGCCAATATATCTTATATTTCGGAGAGTTTAGGACATAGTGATTTGAAAACAACGGAGGCTTATTTAGCCAGTTTTGAAAAGGAGGAGAGGCAGAAAAATGCAAGTTTGTTGACACAGTTTTGAAAAATAGTATTTAAGAATATGTAAAATTGGGTACTTTTGTAGAGATGATAAAATTTCTTGAATTTGATGTAGAGAATTTGCTTGGGTAATATAGAAATGCATTATGGAGCGTATCAACAGTAGGGAAACAGTAAAAATGAACGGACTAAATATACACAAACTGCTTGCTGAAGGGGAGCGGGTGACATTGGAATGTAAAAAGGCTCAGAATAATGTGCCCAATTCCCTGTGGGAAACCTATTCTGCTTTTGCCAATACATATGGTGGAATAATTCTGTTGGGTGTGTTTGAGGATATGACACAGAAAGAGTGTGCAAAGCGGTTTGTCATTACCGGAGTGGAGGATGCAGACAAAGTTTGTAAGGATTTGTGGAATACTGTAAATAACCACGAAAAGGTAAATGTCAATTTACTACATGATGGGGATGTGCAGGTGGTAGATGTGGAGGGTAAGAAGCTAATAGTGATAAGCGTGCCACGTGCAGATTATACTATCCGTCCGGTGTTTATCAACAATAATCTGTTGAGAGGAACTTATAAGCGTAATCACGAAGGTGATTATCATTGTACGGAACAGGAATTGAAGATGATGCTGCGTGATGCCAATGAAGCGGGCAATGATCGTATGTTATTGGAATATTATACAATGGATGATATTGATATCCCTTCATTGGAGCGGTATCGTATATTGTTCAAAACCGACCATCCTGAGCATGTATGGAACGGTCTTGACCATAAGGAATTTCTGATACAGCTTGGTGGGTATGTCGTGAACCGCAAGGAACGTACGGAGGGCTTGACAATGGCAGGATTACTGATGTTCGGCAAGGGATTGCCTATCCGTGACCGGTTTGACAATTTACGAATGGACTATATCGACAAGTCAAATCTTATCGGAGAACAACGTTATAGTGACCGCCTTACGTATGACGGGACCTGGGAGAATAACCTGTTCAACTTTGTCCGTATGGTTATTCCACGTTTGACCCGCGATTTGCCCCGTCCATTTAATATGGAAGGTGTAGTACGGAAGGATACTCTGCAACATAAGGCTGTGCGTGAGGCTTTAACAAATGCTATTATTCATGCAGATTTGATGCTTAACGGCACACTAAAGATAGAAAAGTATGATGATCGTTTTGTTCTTACTAATCCGGGTTTACTAAAACTGCCCATTGAACAGATTTATTCAGGTGGCGAGTCGAAAGCCCGTAACCAGCGAATGCAGGCAATGCTCCGTATGATTGGTTATGGAGAGAACCTTGGTTCTGGATTTCCTCTTATTCTTAGTGCATGGAATGAAAAACACTGGTTGAAGCCGGAACTTGTGGAGCAGCCCGAACTAATGCAGGTGAAGTTGATTCTGCATATTGAGACTCTTGTAAAAGAGACAGTTGTCATATCAGATGTCTTAAAGGATGTCCTAAAGAATGTCTCAAAGGATGTCCTAAAGGAACTTACTGAACGCCAGAAGACTATATTGGAATTAATTTATTCTGCACCAACAATGACGGGCCAGGAAATATCGGAAAGACTTCAAGTGTCAGAAAAGACTGTGCAGCGTGATTTTGCTGCAATTAGAAAACTTGGGATCGAACTTATACGTGAAGGTGGAAAGACATATGGACACTGGGTAATTAATATAGGGGATAAATAAGTGTTTTTTGGCAAATATTATGGAGAAAATATAAAAGGTATTGAATGTATTTTGGACAACATCAGTATTTTAGAAGTGGATTTGCGCAAACGAATGAATAATGTTTTTGGGGTCGATGAGTCCGATATTCGTGCTGTCGGTGATTAAGGAGTGCATGTTCCCTAAAATATATTTAAAGCTTATCCGTGTGATTTTGACAGATTGGTGGAGAAACTGAAAAGAAAGATTTACGAAATAAAAAGTTAGATAGATGTGGTCAGATAATGAAACTACACAAGATTTGTTGGGTTATCAGGTTCATGCTGATTTATTGCAGAAAATAATTCTTAATGAATCGATGTTGCCTATTTCCATCGGAGTGTTTGGAAATTGGGGATCTGGCAAAAGTAGTCTTATGCTTCTGCTAAAGAAAGGCATAGAAAGTTGGATTGAAGGAATACAAAAAAGTAACAAAGCCCTTCCGGCAGATGGGGTAAAGGAGAATGATAAAATCCTTCAGGTAAATTTCAACAGTTGGCAATTTGAATCCTATGACTCCACAAAGCTTACAATGATAGAAACTATCCTTGATGCACTTAGCAACGATATTAATGAGAAAAAAGATGTATTTGAAAAAGCTGATGATTTTTTTGCTCGTATCAAATTCTTAAAAGCTGGTGTCTTTATTTTGAAAAAGGTACATGAGAATCTTACACCGGATTGTATAAAGAAATGGCTGCCCTCAAAAGAAGAACTGGATGTAATTACAGGAAAAGACAAGTATAATAAGCTAATGGAAGATGTAGGGAAAGGCAATACATCTAAGTTTATAGAGACATTCCGTAATCTTTTCGAAGAGTTGGTAAAAGATGCAGCTTATAAAGCAGTGGTTGTTTATATAGATGATTTGGATAGGTGTGATCCGAGGAGGATTATTGAATGTCTGGAGGCTGTAAAATTGTTCGTAAATGTAGATAGAACGGCCTTTGTGATTGGAGCCGACGAACGCATAATTGAATATGCTATTAGTCAACATTACCCTATTAAAATGAAGAAAGAGGACATTTCAAGCCCTTTTTCTGATTATCTGGAGAAACTTATTCAATTGCCTTATAAGATTCCTAAGCTATCAGATAATGAGCAGGAGACATATATCACATTGCTCCTGTGCAAGAATCATCTCAGGCGTATGGATTTTGACGATGTACATAAAAAATATAAAGAGTTTCGCAAGTCAGACAAGCATTCAAAATATAATATTGAAGATATAAAAAAAGGTTCTCCAAACGTTGATTTTCAGCATATAGAATATATGCTGCCTATAGTTCCTTTAATCAAACAATTTCTCAACGGAAATCCTCGTCAACTTAAAAGATTTATGAATACTTTATATGTTCGTAAAGAGTTGGCAGAGGTGGCCGGATTTGATGGAATACGTCCTGATGTGCTTGTGAAGTTGATGGTGTTGGAATACAATACTCTTTATGCTTTGCGTTTTGAGGACTTATACAAGAAGCAGAGAGAAAATGGGGGTATGTTACAGATTGCACAAGTTGAAGAACAGGCAACAACAACAGAAGGAGTGCAGGATCCATTGTGGAAAGAAGATTGGTCATCCGATTATTTGAGACGTTGGTTGGCAGCTAAACCTTCGTTGGATGGGATAAATCTTCAAAATTATTTTTGGGTGGCACGAGATGCTTTAAAGAATGAAAAACCTGTTGCATCCCTTGTAACCTCAAAAGTAATGCTTATGTTTAAAAGATTGTGTGTTTTGCAATCTTCGAGTTTAATTAAAAAAGAGTTGCCGAATATGCTGAAGGATTGTGATGATTCAGAAAAAGAAATGCTCATTCGTCTTATTAATGAGAAACTTTGCACAAATTCGGAAGCAATTGACTGTTGGCGTATTTTGGTTGGAGATGAGAATAATTTATTGGTTGATAATAATGTAGATCGATTAAAACTCCTATTTCACCATGTAAAAACAGACAAAGTAGATCCACAAGCAGCTCCGTTTTTTACTGCAATGCTGTCTATCGAAGGCGAAATTCATGATTATATAGAATCGTTGCCGAAAGGAGGCCCATTAATGAAGGCTATAAAAGTAAAGCAAAAAATGATAAAATAATATTTGATAATGGGAACATCACAATCACATAATTTGAAATCTACTCCTAATTGGTCTTCTGCGAAGCGTGCAATCACGAGTATTGCTAATGGAACGGGAAATGCAGACAAGAACAATACAAAGTTTATGCGAAGTCTTGGTTCTGCATTAGGTAGCGGAATTTACCGTGGTAAGTCAGCTGGTGGTCGTAAAGGGCATAGTTCTACATTCGGACGGGCAGGTGGACGAGCAGCCACGAATTTTATCTCTTTCATTTCAGACACCAGAAATAAGGGATTAGCAGGTGTCCTTAATTTTACTGATTTATCGCAACAACAACAGCCTCAAACACCTCGTGACTTTATAGACAGAATCTTACAACAGATCGTTGGCGAAAACGATTCCAATATGGATGATGGGGCCGCTGCTTATGCAATGGACTGTCTGTTGAATGAAATATTGAAAGATTGCAACGATTCGCAAGAAATAGAGGATAGATTCTGTGAAGCTACAGATGATGATATTCATCGTTGGATTATAGATTTTGAAATAGAATATATTCTGGAGTTTTCAGCAGAATTGTTCCAAAGTCATATCTTTGATAAGGGCATTAATCCGGAAAGTATAAAGAATCAGATACGGAACTGGCTACATAACGAATTGGATGATAGACTGAAAGATAATCTTTCTAAATACGATTTGACAACTTCTGCTGGTAAAGCAATTCTTGATACATTAACCGCTGATATTATAGAGATATGGGGACAATAATAAATGTTAATTATACTGCATCTGCTAATAATGAATTATTTGGTGTATTTACGTTATCATTCCATGGAGTGGATGGACTATTACATTCAGTTGATATAAAATTCGATCCAAAACAATTATGGGAGTTTTCTCGTGATACCACATCAGTAGCATTTGATTTCTTGATATTATCTCTGATCATATATAATGTAGACCGTGCTGTTAACAGACTGCAATGTTCGTCGGAAGGCTGGCGAAGGCAATTGAAGTTAGCGGACGTACCTGTGATTAATTTGGAAGCTATGAATAGGGGTCGCGAAGCATTTAACAGAGCTATTAGTTTTTTGACGGGGGATGATTGGGAGATTAACTTTGTGCAGGCTTTACCTTATCAATATAATCCAGGAAAAAATGTTCGTCAATTCAGTATTCAGCAATATGAAAAGGTAGCTCTTTTTTCAGGCGGGCTTGATTCATTGATCGGTTTCATAGATGAGGCAAGTACTCTGCAAGGAGATGGGCGGATTCTTCTTATTTCACATATGGAACTTGGAAAAGAGCATGGCGATCAGGAAAGCATATTGGAATATTGTCGGGCTAATCATATTTTTGAGGGAAAATATGATCAATTACTTTTGAATGCAGGTCTGAAACAGAGATCCTGGAATATAAAAACATCTACAGAAAGTACATTCCGCTCTCGGTCGTTATTATTTTTTGCTGCTGGTATCTATGCTGTATCCCATATAAATTCGGATTTGCCGTTGATCGTTCCTGAAAATGGAACTATCTCAATTAATATCCCATTGGATAGCGGACGTAGAAGTGCGTGTAGCACAAGAACTACCCATCCGACGTTTATTAAACGTTTACAAGAGGCTTTGCACTTAGTGGGTATTAATAACAAGTTTTATAATCCGTATCGTTTAAAATCCAAAGCTGATATGATGTATGAATGTGATCAAGATGCTATAAAGGGACCGATTCTGCGTGATCTTTATTCTTTGTCGTGTTCTTGCGCAAAAAGGGGACATAACAGTTTCTGGGATAAAAATGGTATTCAGATACATGATAGCGGTATCAACCATTGTGGAATGTGTTTACCATGCCTTTATCGTAGAGTTTCGCTTGATGTTGTCGGATTAGATTTTCCGGAAAAACTTGGTACAGATGTTATGCATGGAGTAAAATATAATATTTCAAAGATTGAGCAAAAGCGTAATAGAGATTTCCGCGCTTTATTGTATTTTCTGAAAAACCGAATGAGCGAACAAATAATAAGACGTGAACTCATCATGAATGGAATATATGACAGGAAAGAACTCGATGAATATGTGGCTCTTGCCATACATTCATACAAGCAAGTTAAAGATTGGATAGCGAGAAAGGGGACTTCACAAATAAAGAAAATGGCAGGAATATTATGATTATAGATACACATTGCCATTTTGATATGATGCCCAATCCGGAGCAATATATCCGTAATGCAGAAAAACGTGGTGATATTATCTTGGGAATGACTAATTTACCAAGTCATTATAAGATGGGAAGGTGTCATCTGAATGGATATAAGCATATCCGTTTAGCCTTGGGCTTTCATCCACAGTTGGCGGCAGAATCAGTCAATGAGCTTGGATTATTCGACCAACTGGTTGATACGACTTCTTATATCGGGGAAATAGGGCTGGATTTTTCTAAGAATAACTATCATACTCAAGACAGACAGATAGTATGTTTACGTCATATATTAGCCACAATAAAAGGGAAAAATAAGATTATCAGTGTTCATTCCCGTAGAGCGGAAAAGGTCCTGTTAGAACTATTAAATGAGTATAAGGCAAAGAATGTTATCTTTCATTGGTATTCGGGTTCCGTAAATTTAGTAAAGGATATTATTGCTCAAGGTTATTATTTTTCGGTAAACGAAGCAATGACGTTAACCCCTGGGCAGAAGATAATAGCAGCGATTCCTAAAGATAGAATACTGACAGAGAGTGACTCTCCATTCAATAATAGACATGATATTAATTCTGTGCTCAAGTATTTGAATGAGAGTGAGGAAAATATTGAGGTGAATTTCCGGAGATTAATAGCGGGGATTATGTGACAGGTGTGCAGGGTGATACATTGTATGCAATTGGAATAAAGGATTTTATTTGTATGAATTGAGTAAACTACTGAAAATACATATAATGAATAGAATTGTTCTCGTCGGTAACGGTTTTGATTTGGCTCATGGATTTCAAACAAGGTATGAAGATTTTGTAAATTGGTATTGGGAGCAGTGGCTTTCTAAGCTAAGGTTCTGTCATTCATATATGGAATCGGATGATTTATGTAAATTTACACTGATTTCTCATCAGGATACATGGCATAGCCATTTATTTGCCCGAGTACCTTTTATCCTATATAAACCTCAAGGAAAAGATTTTGTTGAAGAGATTAGAAGAAATCCTGATACATATATTATCGAGGAATGTCGTTTTTTTAAAGAGATTTGTAAATCACTTTACGAAAAGAAGTGGGTAGATATTGAAAATGAATACTATAAATTCTTACGTTCTTTTCTTGCTGAGTCTCAATACGACAATCCCCATATTCTAAACAGGGAATTGGATTTTATTAAATCCAGGCTAATAGAATATTTAACCTCGATTCAGGGAGAGTACATACAGGATTTGCCCCAGAATGATAATATAAAACAGAAAATCTTTTCTCCATTTACATCAAAAGACATTTCTATAAATGCGGGGGAGATTTGGGTAAATTTCCTAAAGAGCAGATACGAACTGTCACAAAACTTGTGGAAAGACTTACTAAGTAGTTATAATGAAAGCGATGTTTACGACAGATTATGCAGGATTAATTCTTTCAAAGAGAAGTACTGGGAATTAACTAAACTCATGGGAATAAAAATTGTGCCTGAAGAAGAATTTCCTGAAGAGTTCCTGCTTCCCGATAGAATAATGCTACTGAATTTTAATTATACTCAAATAGCAGATGCATATTTACCTAAGGCAAATTGTTTTACGGTAAATCATATTCATGGAGAATTATCAAAACCGGAAAGCGTGATATTCGGTTATGGGGATGAATTGGATGAAGGCTATAAGGAATTATTAAAACTCGATGAGAATGAATACTTGCGCAATATGAAAACCATCCGATATTCAGAGTCAGGGAATTATCGTAATATGCTTTCTTTTATAGAATCTGCTCCTTTTCAGGTGTGTATTATGGGACACTCTTGTGGCAATTCTGACCGGACCTTACTCAATACGCTTTTTGAGCATAAAAACTGTGTTTCAATCAAGCCATTTTATCATCAGAAAGAAGACGGGTCGGATAATTATCTCGATATTGTGCAGAATATTTGCAGGAACTTTACAGATATGAAGCTGATGAGAGATAGAGTGGTAAACAAAACATTTTGTACATCACTTTCTTCGTGAAGTTTAGTAAATAGAATTTGGTGCATGGCAATAAATTTGCATGACGACCCATATACTCTGTTACTATTGATGCGATAAACAATATAAGCAAAGGAATGATATAAAACTAATATGATTAATGGTTACTATTTATTTAGATAAACAGATATTCAGCTATTTGTTCAAGAGCAATGAAGCTAAGTATAAAGCCTTAAAAGAAAAAATATTATCTCATAAGGACGATTTTATTTTTCTCTATTCAGATGCGCATTTATTCGATCTTCAGAAAGATAACACAGAACGGAAATTTGCTGAGATGGAATTTATGCAAGAAATAGTGGATAGTAACCGATTGATGCTGGATGGCCGAAAGATAAATCTTTTAAAAGATGTTCCTAAGGACATCTTTAACACCCTAAAAAAATTAGGTGATATTGATGTCATTGATTTCTCTCAGCTTAATACAGAACAGATAAATATGCTTTCTAATGCAATAGATTTATTTATTAAAGGTATAAGCGGGCAATTGGATGTCAATTGGCTAAGCGACCGGGAACCAATCCATGTGGATAAGCTCCAAGTAAATCAAGAGTTTGTAACTTCCATATTAAAATGTGTTGCAAACAGCTTATATTGTCAGAAAGAACCCTACAAATTGGTGAGAGATAATATAAAAGCAAAATACAATCCTACCATTGAAATTGCTGATAATAATACCGATTTCAATGACAAATTAAAAAATACTCCTTTAAGATTATCATTTATTGATACTATAAAGGCCTCATTAAAACAAATGGGCCGTTCTTCAGATAACGATTTTGAGGTCTATATAATGGCTTATGCATTATTAGATATGTTGGGATTAAGTAGAGAAAAAGGGAAAACAGTTCGTTTCCATAATGTACAAGTGGATAGCTATCATAGTTTTTTTGCCTCCTATTGCGATTGTTTGGTGAGTAATGATGTTGGTCTTACTCGGAAAAGCAAAATTTTGTATGAGTTGTTTGGTCTTGATACACAAGTGTACTCAATAGATGAATTTATCAATCATTTTAATGCATGTATAATTGATAACCAGAAATCAGGGGGAAAATACCTAAATGAGATTATGTCGGACTATTCCGCAAGAACAGTCATTGATACGCAACAGTTAAATGGTTATATATTCACTCACATTAAAGGCTCTCACAGATATTTCGGGTATTTCAATTATATGCTGGAAAGAAAAATAGAGGACGAAACTGTTATAATCATCTATAAAAGGCAAGATACGAAACCATTGCTTCCTTTCCGCGAGGTAGAGATTATCGTCAATCGGTTAGTAAAATCTTTTGAAGAATCCAATAGTCTTGCAGGTATGTTTAATAAAGAAATAGAATTACCACAACTTTTAAAAGACCAATGGGAGGGCAGGACATGGGTTTTTCAGGATGCAGATATGAAACTTATGAAATTCAAGGGTTCGTCTTTGTTATGTTTTTCCATAAAATTAAAAAATAGGTGTATTCCGAATTGATTCTATATGAAAAACCTGATGAAATTTTGTGTGAATTAAGGAAATGGAACGTAGTAAGAATTATATATTTTTTGAAAAGTTTTCACTGACTTTAATTTTTAATACTTATTTATACTAAGTTGTTTGATGTAATGCAGAGGTTAGTCGTTGTGATGTGAATTGTGGAGAATTGAAGTTGTTAGAAGATAGTATTTTGAAAGTTGAGTTGGATAATTTCTTCGTTGATAACGTTAATTAATAGTGTGAATAGTTAGTTCTGTAAATTTTAACAATAGAACTTGTAGAAAATGTATAATTATAAGACATTCAATGATGTTACTTCTAGGTCTTTATTAAGAGAGTTGCGTAGATATAATTAGGTTGTCTTGCATACAAGACAAAAATAGCTTATATTTGTCCTGTATGCAAGACAGATGTAGCAAGATGGACAAAAATATTTTAAAATCAGTCATTACAGATAATCAGGTAGAGGTTCCGAAATATCAGGTAATACCGAGGAATTTCACTTTTGAGGAGTTTGGGAATTATGTTTTTGTGGGTATTCGGAGGGCTGGAAAATCTTTCTTGCTTTATCAGCGAATGCAACAATTATTGGCGCAAGGGATTCATTGGGATGAGATGCTTTACGTTAATTTTGAAGATGAGCGTCTTGTCGGCATGTGTTTGGAAGATTTGAATTTGCTTTTGGAAGTACATTTGGAAATGTATGGAAAGAAGCCCATCCTTTTTTTGGATGAAATTCAAAATGTTGCAGGTTGGGAAAAATTTGCCCGCCGTCTGGCTGATTCCAAACACCGGGTTTATATTACCGGAAGTAACGCTAAAATGTTGAGTCAGGACATACAAACTACTTTAGGCGGACGTTATATTCCGATTAATGTTTACCCGTATAGTTTTAAGGAGTTCCTGAATGCAAATCATATCAGGGTGGATGATCGTTCTTTGTTTGCGACTGAAACCAGAGCGGAGATATTGAGAAAATTCAATGATTATTTTTATTATGGTGGATTTCCTGAAGGAGCAGAATTTTCAGCCAAGCGTGATTATCTGACCAGTGTTTATCAAAAGATCTATTTAGGGGATATTGCAGCCCGCCATTCGGTGGAAAATACTTTTGCGTTGCGTGTGTTGTTTAAAAAGTTGGCTGAAAGTGTAAAGCAACCTATGTCATTTACTCGGGTTG
>OFGG01001979.1_pt1 | contig 12092 bp, 9 predicted proteins | sample 1521701 | NCBI WGS metagenome assembly OFGG01 (sample SAMEA3504081, study PRJEB24116) | mouse gut metagenome | biome: mouse gut; feature: mouse-associated habitat; material: faeces | place: Denmark | collected 2011
AATAAATACGGCATTTTAACGAGGGTTATGGAAGTTATACAAATTTTCCATAACCCTCGACTTTTTGTCCTGTAGAGGTATAATATTTATGTAGTATAGGTATATACTGCTTATACAGAAAGGGGGATGTTATGGCGCTAACAGAAAAGAAATATCCGGACTGGGTGCAGGAGCAGAGGACTCGGGGAACTACGGTAAAAAAGAAAGGGGAGACCTATTATCTTTATAAGAGGACATCCAGGCGTGTTCCCGGGAAGAAATACCCGCAGCCGGTAGATACTTATATCGGTATCATCACGCCGGAAGGGATCATAAAAAGCGAAAAGAAAAAAATATCCCTTAGTGGGATCGAGGTGAGGGAATATGGGTTTTCCAAAGCAGTATGGCAGCTCTGCCCGGAAGGGTGGAAGAAGCCCCTGGGAAACGACTGGGAGGATGTCCTTTCTATTATCCTGTGGAAGTGGTCGCCGGAGACTTACCTTACAAAAGAAGGGACGCTGAAACCGGAGCAGGATTTCCACTATCAATTTCATGCCCAGGCCTCATCCCTGAGCAGGCGCATATATAAAGAACATGGAGTCGGGCTGCAGGAATTGCAGGTGCTGAAAAGTATTTATCTGCTTTACATGGGAAAAGAAAGGGCAGTATCAAAGATAAATCAGGAACAGGAACTGCTGTTGGAAAAAATGGGGGTGGAGCTTTCCCTGTGCTGAAAACAAGTTCCGGACGAAACCGCTCCTGGAACATATGAAAGCGGTGCCGGACCCCAGATGCGGCCGGGAGACAAAACATGACCATGGGGAAGTGCTGGTATGCCTTGTAGCTGGTTTCCTTGCGGGGAGGACGACGATACGCAGGAGCCTTAGATGGTGTAAAAAGCATTTGGAAGAATTGAGGGAGTATCTTCCATTAAAGAATGGTATTGCCTCCCCATCCATAGCGTGCCGGCTCCTGTCAGGAATAGATGCGGAACTGTTTGCGCTGAAATTTATGGAATGGACCGGGGAGATCGTGAGTACGAAAGGGATTCGTCTTGCAGTGGATGGGAAAGCACTGCGGGCTGCAATGAAGAAGGTGAAAGATTTCCGGGCACCAATGGTCCTGAATGCAATTGATGCGGTAACGGGAGTGGTGGTGGCACAGATGCCCATAAAAAATAATTTTGCGTTTTTACCGAATGTGGGCAGCTGGCAGGGAAGAAAGACTGTGAGAGCGTTCATTAGACAGGATTTTGACGGGATCAATAGCGGGTTTATAATAAAAAGTAATTTTGGGTGCTTCGTGAAACAACCCAGAGTAACCTTTCTGTTTTTCTTGCAATTTATTTTATTCTGTGTTATTGTAAAAACAGGCAAAGAATTCAAATTTCAAAATATTCTTAAGACTACAGCAGTCTTTTCTGTAATACCTGACAATAGAGACGCGGAAGGGCGGATTCTATTGGATTGAACTTCTTGCTGGGCGGGAGCCTATTATCCCATGGAACGAACTGAAATCCACAGAGCAAAGGCAGGAAGGGTGTTATCTTTCCTGTTATTAAGCATTCAGAAAGGAAAGGTAACGAGATGAAAGAAAGGAAAACAACAGGAGACTGCAGATCTGACATCGTGAAAAAGTCAGCTGCTGTGAAAGCGGGCAGCGGAAAAAGGGAGAGCGCAGGGGAACAGGGAATGGTAAAGAGGCCGGAGTTCTCCGAAACCCCTGCGCCTCATGATAAGGGCTACAAGAAAAGCCTGTCTAAACCGGCGGAGTTTCTGCATTTTCTGAAAAAGTATGTAAAAGCGGACTGGATGATGCAGCTGAGGGAAGCAGATTTGATTTTATGTGACAAGGAGATGCTGGAACATGACTACGAAGGAAAGGAGGCCGATCTGATTTACAGAGTGAACATGCCGGACGGCAAGCAGGCCTTTATTTTTATCCTGCAGGAACTGCAGTCTTATGTTGATTACACAATGATTTTCCGTATTCTGGTATATGTGGTAAATACATTGGTAAAATATTTTATGGATGTGGACAAGAAGGAAAGGGAAAAAGCAGGTTTCCGGCTTCCTGCGATGGTTCCCATTGTATTTTATAATGGCTCGGACAGATGGACTGCCGTTACAAGTATGTGTGACTATCAGAACAGCGGGGAAATGTTCGGCGACTATATTCTGAATCTAACTATCTTGTAGATCTTGCAAAGCTGGAGGAAGAATATATTCTGTCTACCAATACGGTTTTGGACAATATCATGTACTGTGACAAGTTCCGGAAAAGAATGGAGCTTGTAGGGGCGATTCGTACGGCATACGGCAGAGTGCGGGGACTCGGACTGCAGGAACGGGAAGAATTCCGAAATTGGGTGAAGTACATACTGCTGTCAGTCTGCGAGAATAAAGAGGCCGTGGCGGAGGAAATCTTAAGCTGGGCCGGAGATAGGGAGAGCGATATGGCATTTGAGTACACAATTATCAGGTCTTTAAAGGAAGAACGGGAAGAGATGAGAGCGGAAGTAAAAGAAGAAGTAAAGGCGGAAGTAAAAAGAGAGGTAGAGGCGGCGACGAAAACAGAGGATATTCTAACATTATTAGCGGAAATCGGTACAGTATCAGATACATTAAAACAAACGATATGTACGCAGAAAGATTTAGCTGTTCTCACACAATGGGTAAAAACAGCGGCCCGCGCTGAAACAATAGAAGAATTTGAAGGTAAAATTTGTGACACAGGAAAAAGGAGTTAAAGGTCCTGGCAGGGAAAAAACTGCGTTTAAGGCGGGAACAGGGGGAGTATTTGGGCGTTTGAAGTTCAGTCATTTAGAAAAGGGATGTCTTTTTGCCTGTATCTATTATAGCAAAAAAACGGTCTGATTACAAGTCTTGTAATTAAGCTTCCCGGCAGACTATAATCGAACTGTAATTGTATGGAAGTTTCCGGACAATTGCAAATAGCATATAGGGCAGGGAAGGGAGAACGGAGATGGAAAAAGGCGATTTTCAGAAGGAACTGGCACACTTTGACGAAGTGGAAGAGATCATCCGGAATAAACTGAAGAAGCTGCGGGAGGACAAAATCCTGCTGCGGGAACAGGTCCTGCATGAGCGAAAGGAAATGTGGGAGGACAACCGCCACCTGGTACGTGATTTTGACGATGTCATTTTTCTGAACACCCAGGAAACTGTGGTAAAATCCGTGGAGAAGCAGTGGGAATGGAATGAAATCGAAATACAGAGGCATATTAAAATGCAAAAAACGCCCTATTTCGGCCGTGTGGACTTTGTGGAAGGGGAGACGGGAGAAGCGGAAACCATCTACATCGGCATCCACAGTCTGACAGAAGAAGATTCCCGGGAAATCTATGTGGTGGACTGGAGGGCGCCCATTTCTTCCATGTTCTACCAGTTTGACTCCGGACCTGCCTGGTATCAGGTACGCGACTACAGGAATGAAGTGGAAATCACAGGAAAAAGGCAGTACAAAATAGAGGAGGGACGTCTCATCTCCGTGTATGACACAGATTCGTCCATGTATGACGATATTCTTGGGGATGTCCTTTCAAAGCATTCTGACCATAAGCTCAAAGTCATCATCGGAAGTATCCAGAAAGAACAGAATACGGCAATACGGAGCGATACAAAGAATTCCTGCCTGATCTATGGTCTGGCGGGCAGCGGAAAGACCAGCATAGGGCTCCATCGGCTCGCCTATGTCCTCTATTGCAATAAGGACACCATAAAGTCCGAGAATATCCTGATTCTGTCAAACAACAACATATTCGGCTCCTATATTTCCACCATACTCCCTGACCTTGGGGAGAAGCCTGCGAAACAGAAAGTATTCGCTGATTTCCTGGAAGAATTTCTGGGGAAGGGGATGCGGATTGAAGACTATTACAGTCAGCTGAAGGCGCTGGAAGGCGGCTTTGCCGAGGAGCGGGCCAGGTGGATTCGGATCAAGTATTCTCCGGAGATGCTGCAGTACTGTATTGACTATTTTGCCGATTTTCCCTTTCAGATACCGGAAATACGCTATAAGGGGGAAATACTGGTGTCTCCTGAGAAGATTCGGGGAAAACTGGATACCGGGCGTCCGGCGGATTTTCAGTCCCGTTTTGAGAGACTTAATGTTGTGGTCAGAAAGGCCATTGAGGACTATTTCATGCTGCATAAGGAGGAAATATGCAGCGATATTCTGGAAAACCAGGAGGATATTTTATCGGCAAAGGAAGCAGGGCATTGTTACAAAATGATCAGGCATGAGTATATACAGTCGGCCAGGGACAGCATTATCCGCTTGAACAGGTTGGATCCGCAGGTACAGATGAGAGAAGTCTTTGCGGATTATCTGCGCCGGACAGGGGAGAGCGACAGGGAGGCGGTAAGGCTGTACCATTCCCTTGAACGGGGAAAACTTCTGTATGAGGATGGGATCTTGTATCTGCTGATCAAAGTGCTGATGGGGGAGACGGCTTCATTTCCCGATATCTTCCATACCGTTATCGACGAGTCCCAGGATTACAGTCTGCCGCAGCTGTATATCATAAAACGGCTGTTTCCCAGGAGCAGCTTCACGCTGTTGGGCGATATCTATCAGACCGTCAATTCCGTGACGACTATTCAGAATTACGAGGATTATGAAAGGGTTTTCGGGGCGGGACTGATTCAGACCCGGCTGCGGAAATGTTATCGTTCTTCGAGCGATATTAATGCGCTGGCTTTTCGGCTGATCGAGAAACAGGGGCATCCGATCAGGGAGGAATACTCATATTTTGAGCGGGCCGTGAGGAAGCCTCAATATGTGCAGTGCAGGGAACTGTTTTCCTGCCTTGTGCCTTTACTGGAGCAGATGGAGAAGTACCATTCCGTGGCGGTTATTGTGAACAGCGATGAGGAAGCACTGGGGGTAAAAGCGTATCTGGAGAAATATAAAGAGGCCCAGCTGATTATCTCGCCTGAGGATGAAATAAGGGACAGACTGGTGATCATTCCCCTGATCCTTGCCAAAGGACTGGAATTTGATGCCGTGATACTGCTGGGCTGTATCCAGGCCAATGAAGGGAATCCCCATTTCCGGCGCAGAATATACCTGGGGTGCACAAGGGCGCTGCACGAACTATATTTTGTGGAGAGGGAGGCGCTGCCCGATTCGATGGCGGAATTTGCGGCCTATATGGAAATCACGGAATTTGGGGGCGAAGTTTAGACGGGGCAGGGGATGATTTCCCGGATTTATTTCGCCATGGCTATGACTGTGGATAGATAAACAGGAATGCTGTGTTGCGCGTGAAAACACCTCGGGGAACTACCCATGAACAGGAAATCTGATATCATAGAGAAGCCTTCCAGGGGTGTTTCATGAAGAATAATAGAAAATAATAAATACGGCATTTTAACGAGGGTTATGGAAGTTATACAAATTTTCCATGACCCTCGACTTTTTTTGTCCTGTAGAGGTATAATATCTATATAGTATAGGTATATACTACTTATACAGAAAGGAGGATATTACGGCGGCAACAGAAAAGAGATACCAGGACTGGGTGCAGGAGCAGCGGGCACAGGGAACTACGGTAAAAAAGAAAGGAAACACCTACTAATTCTATAAGAGGGCCTCCAGGTGTGTCCCCGGGAAGAAATACCCACAGCCGGTAGATACCTATATCGGTGTCATCACGCCGGAAGGGGAATAAAAAGCGAAAAGAAAAAATATCCCTTAGTGGGATATGAGGTGAGGGAATATGGGTTTTCCAAAGCCGTATGGCAGCTTTGCCCGGAAGGGTGGAAGAAGTCCTTGGGAAACGACTGGGAGGATGTCCCTTCCATCATCTTGTGGAAGTGGTACAGCTGGCAGGGAAGAAAGACTGCGAGAGCGTTCAGCAGACAGGATTTTGACGGGATCAATAGCGGGGTTATAATAAAAGATAATTTTGGGTGCTTTGTGAAACAACCCTTATTGGGGCATTGAAACTGATTGACAAGCATCTGTTCCGTGGCTATAATTAACTTAAATATTAATATGTATTTTAAGGAACAGCAGCGGCAGGTGACGGAATCAGGGGTGCCTCCGGTTACTATGGTTTCGGGTTAGGAGGAGTATGGCGAAGGTAAGGATGCAGGATATAGCGTGCCATGTGGGCGTGAGCGCGGTGACCGTGCATAATGCGCTTACGGGGCAGAAGGGGGTCAGCGACGCAGTGCGGGAGAAAATCCTGAATGCGGCAAGGGAGATGGGGTATTTTCAGGATCAGCGGAAGAATACCAGTCTGCGGCATGTGGGGGTGGTAATCTCGGAAAAATGGCTTGCGGATTACACTACCTTTTATTGGAAGCTGTATATGGAAATGGCGTTAGATGCTCCTAACAGGAACTGCATGGTGACGGCGGAGATTCTGAAACATGAGGCGGAAGAAGGGCTGCGGCTGCCTAATTTTGTGGGGGAAAATGCAGTGGAGGGTCTGGTGGTTATGGGGGAGCTTAGCAGACAGTATATTGATTTCCTGCGGAGCTGTGTGAAGATTCCTATTATTTACCTGGACTTTTATTATAAGGAAATTTCCGAGGACGCAGTGGTGACGGACGGCTTTTACGGCATGTACATGGTGACGGAATATCTCTATGAGAAGGGGTTCCGCCGCATGGCTTACGTGGGTTCCATTCATGCCACAAGCAGTATCATGGACAGGTTCTGCGGTTTCCAGAGAGTGCTGTTGGAGCATGGGCTGACGCTGCCGGAGGAGTGGCGAATGGAGGACCGGGACGAGGCCGGGGAGATATTTCTCACCCTGCCGGAGGAACTGCCGGAGGCATTTGTCTGCAACTGTGACCTGGTGGCCATCAAACTGATTGAGGAACTGGAACGGCAGGGCCATAAGGTGCCGGAGGATGTAACCGTGGTGGGCTTTGACAATTATCTGTATCCCGGACTGCCGGACCGCAGGATTACCACTTATGAGGTGGATATGAAGGGCCTGGCCCAGGTGGCTTTGAAAAAGATTCTGAAGCGGATGGAGGACCCGGAAGCCATGAAACGTATGGATCTGGTAGCGGGACATATCGTGGAGAAGGACAGCGTGCGGCCCCCGCAGCAGGGGCAGGCAGTATGAAAATAGATATAGTGATATTGCTTTCAACGTTAGTAAATACTGTGATAATTATAACAATTGCAGATATCTTCCTAATGGGTGGATTACACTTTCATTTTTCAATAAAATGCAGGAAAAAGGAGGTTGTTATTACAAAAGCAAACAGAATAGACTTGCAAAACGGATACCAATGTGCTGCATTTTCATCAGCCTATATTTTGAGGCATTGGGATATTGAAGAACATGGTGATAACTTATATGAGGTCATTCCCAATAAAAAGAAAGATGGACGTGTGTACCCAAGAGGGATACTGAATTTACTTTCCCAATATGGCTTTAACGTAAAGTATTGCGCCGGAAATATCGCTGCACTAAAAAATGAAGTCAGCAGAGGAAATCCTGTAATTGTGATGATACGGATACAGACGGATAAAAACTACTTACATTTTGTGCCTGTTGTTGGTTATGATGAACAATATATTTTTATTGCTGAATCTTTAGCGGATTTTGTTAATTCCAATGAGCAATATTACAACAGAAAAATACTCGTAAAAGAGTTTAAAAAACTATGGAATACAAGTATGCTGAAAATGCCGTTTTACAGAAATACATATATAACAATATCTAATAATTCCAGTCTGTGGAGTAGCTGATGGAAACACTTTTCCGAAAAGGGAGATGTAGGGCATGGGGCAGAAAAAGTCTCATGCTCTTTTTCGGCTTTATGTGCAGGCCCGTGCACAAGGTGCGGATCCTTGCACCTGGAAGTTTGCCGCTAAAGCGGTGCAGGGGCGGCGCGGCGAGCAGGGATAAGATCTCCCCGACTTGCTTACCGGTCTCTGGCTCTTCGGAAGCTTTACGACAAATTGCCTCTGTAAGAATCTATAAGTTCAGGAATCCGGCCTGTTCCGATTCACTTTATCTGATTTTGCTTTTCCTTCGATTTTATAAGCATTCAAATATAACTTTTTGTATAAATATGGACTCTATACCTGCTTTTATGGAGATTAAAAGCTTAAAATAAAGTTAATTGATTAACTTAAGGTTTCCTGTTAAACTTCTATAACCCTATCAAAACTTACCCATTATAGTTATAATAGACAAAAAATCAAGCTTTTTTATGAAATGGATAACCGCTATTTGTATAAAGTGTCAAAATTACACTTTGGTATTGACGAATTTATTAATTAAGAATATAATTAAATTAATCTAAAATATTAATTAAATAATTAATGTCAATAAAAGGAGGAGAGATGGATGAAGAAACGGTGGAAAAAGGGCCTGACCGGTCTTCTTACTGTCTGCATGGCTCTGTCCGTTGTCTGCCCGGGAGGCTATGGAACCCTGAAGGCGCAGGCCCGGACGGAGCAGTCTCTGGAGGGGGATAAGGACGTGCTGAACTATACGGCCGAGTACCAGGATTTCAGGGAATATCAGGAGCAGCATCAGGGAAGCGTCTACCCGGAGGATGTGTATGTCCTGGAGGGCGGCGACTTTGTGCGGTTCGAGGGCAGGGAAGAACCGGAAGTCCTGACGGATTACGAAGGCAGGGCGGGTACATCGGTTCTGACCCATGACACGGGGATGGTGGAGTATGAGGTGGACATCCGCACCGAGGGGATGTATCAGCTGTCTCTGACCTACTATCCGGTAGAAGGAAACGGTTCCTCCATTCAGAGGGCGTTTTTCCTGGACGGAGAGCTTCCGTACAAGCAGCTGTCGGAAATCGAGTTTTCCAGGGTATGGACCAATTCGGTCAGCGAATGGGCCTCTGACAATCAGGGAAATGACCTGAAGCCCACCCAGGTGGAGGCGCCGGAATGGGTGGAGAGTCAGCTTTACGACGCGGAAGGCTATGTGGTGGAGCCTTTGAGTCTGTACCTGACGCCGGGAAAGCATACCATCACGGTGGTCTCCCAGAGAGAGCCCATGGTACTGGGGGTGATAACCTTAAGGAACCGGAAGGCGCCGTTGGATTATCAGGAACAGTACAAGGCGTGGTTTTCCGAAGGGGCCAAGGATACTTCAGGAAAGCTTGTGGAGATTCAGGCGGAATACGCGGAGAAGAAATCTTCCAGTATGCTTTATCCAACCCAGGACCAGTCCTCACCGTCGGTTTATCCCTACAGCGCCAGGGCATTGAAAAACAATACCATCGGCGGCAACAGCTGGAGTCATACGGGGCAGTGGATTGAGTGGGAATTTGATGTGGAGCAGGACGGTTTCTATCATATCGCCCTTCACGCAAAGCAAAATTTCGTGAAAGGAATCTATGTCTCCCGGAAAATTCTCCTGGACGGAGAAGTGCCTTTCAGCGAGATGAGTCATTACGGTTTCACCTACCATTCCGACTGGGAAATGATGAAGCTGTCGGATGAGGCGGGAGAACCTTACCGGTTTTATCTCACAGCCGGACACCACACCCTGCGGATGCAGGCGGTTCTGGGAGATTTTGCCCGGGTGGTGAGCGATGTGCAGAATACGGTAATCAAGCTGAATGCGGTGTACCGCAATATCATCCGGATTACAGGCGTTTCCCCGGACGAGTACCGGGACTACCAGATTGAGAAGCGGCTGCCGGGCCTGGGCGAGAGCCTTGCGGAGATCAAGGGAGATCTGGACGGCATCCTTATCAGCCTGGAAGAGCTGAATGTCCGGGGCAGCGAGGAAAATGTCATCATCACCATGCGGGATCAGTTGGAAGATATCCTGGAGGATGTGGAGAAGGTTACCAGGATGGTGGGGGATTTCAAAACCAATGTAAGCGCCCTGGGAACCTGGATTACCAATGCCCAGTCACAGCCGCTGCAGTTGGACGCCCTGTATATTCTGTCTCCGGATCAGGATACGCCAAAGGTGAAGGATTCCTTTTTCAGCAAACTGGGACATGAATTTAAGAAGCTTTATTATTCCTTTATCGTAGATTACAATGCCATCGGTAACATTGCAGAGGAAGGCGGGGACAGCCCCACCATTACCGTGTGGGTGGGCAGCGGACGGGACCAGGCGAATGTGATAAAATCCCTGGTGGACGAAACCTTTACCCCCAGGAAAAATATCAATGTAAACGTGATGTTGGTGGACATGAACACCCTGCTGCAGGCTTCCCTGGCGGGGCAGGGACCGGATGTGGCGCTGCAGGTGGCCAACTCCGGAGGCTCCGTGGCTACCTCCGCAACAGGAACCACCGGCTCCTCCAATGATTTGCCGGTAAACTACGGGCTGCGCAGCGCGGCGGTAGACCTGACTAACTTCCCGGACTGGGAGGAGATTGCAGCACGTTTCCGGGAAAGCGCCCTTTCCCAGTACCGGTTCGAGGGTTCCCTGTATGCACTGCCGGAAACCCAGAATTTCCAGATGATGTTTTATCGGAAGGATATTCTCAACGAACTGGGAGTGGAGGTGCCCAAGACCTGGGACGACATGAAAGTGGTGATTTCGGAGTTGAGCAAGAACCAGATGAGTGTGGGGATGCTGCCTTCGGAGCTGACCTTTACCAGTCTCCTGTATCAGTATGGCGGGGAGCTGTACAATGAGGACGGATCGGCCTCGGCGCTGAATTCAGAGGAAGCCATCAACGCTTTTAAGGCATATTGTGAATTTTACACCGATTACAAACTGGACCGTGCCACCAGTGTGGAGCAGCGGTTCCGTACCGGAGAGTCTCCCATTATCATAGCGGACTACACCACTTACAATGTGTTGGAGGTGTCCGCGCCGGATATCAAGGGGCTGTGGGGCTTTACCACGCTGCCGGGGGTTGTGCAGGAGGACGGTTCCGTGAACAATGTGTCCGCCAGTACCGGGCTTGCCTGCATGATGATGAACGGTTCCGAAGATAAGGCTGCATCCTGGGAATTCATGAAATGGTGGCTGTCCGAGGAGACCCAGACCGCCTACGGCAAGGAGATGGAAGGCCTTATGGGCGAGGCGGCCAGGTATCCCACCGCCAATGTGGAGGCATTCGCCAATCTGCCCTGGCCGTCGGACGACTACGAGGCCCTGGAAGAACAGCTTGCCAATGTAAAGGGCTTCCGCCAGGTGCCCGGCAGTTACTTCACATGGCGTAATGTGAACAATGCTTTCTACACCGTGGTTGTGGCCGAGGACGACAAGAAGATGCAGCCCCGGGAAGCCATGTACGAGTACATAGAGTATATCAACGCGGAAATCACAGGCAAACGCCAGGAATTCGGAATGACGACAGAGGCAGAGTAAGGAAGGGGCTGTCGCGCAGCGACTAAAATAAAGTCGCGAGGGCAAAGAAAGCGCCGAAGGGACTTTATACTTCAGAGCTGTCGCGCAGCGACTTAAATAAAGTCACGAGGGCAAAGAAAGCGCCGAAGGGACTTTATGCTTCAGAGCTGTCGCGCAGCGACTAAAATTAGGAGATTGATATGGAGAGAAAGACAAAATGGCAGTATTTAAAGCAGGATATCAGGGACAGCCGTATAAGTTATGTGATGCTTGCGCCCTATTTCATCCTGTTCTTTATCTTCACCGTATTGCCCGTGGCGGCTTCCGTGGTCATCAGCTTCACCGATTTCAACATGTTGGAAGCGCCGAACTTTGTAGGGTGGAAAAATTACATTAAATTAATGTTGGACGACGATGTGTTTAAAAAGGCGCTGAAGAACACGCTTGTGTTTGCGGTAATTACAGGTCCTTTGAGCTACATCATGTGTTTCCTGTTCGCCTGGGTTATCAATGAATTCAAGGGAAAGCTGCGGGCCTTCCTGACCCTGATTTTCTATGCGCCCTCCATTGCGGGAAATGCGTTTATGGTATGGTCCATCATCATTTCCGGGGACCGTTACGGATATCTGAACGGCCTCCTGATGAAATGGGGTTTTATCTATGAACCGATCCAGTGGATGCAGACGGAAAAATATGTATTGCCCATGCTGATTGTGGTGCAGCTGTGGCTTAGTCTGGGAACCGGCTTCCTGACCTTTATCGCAGGGCTTCAGACCGTGGATAAAAGTCTGTTCGAGGCGGGGGCCATGGACGGCATCAAGAACCGGTG
>OFGG01001981.1_pt1 | contig 12085 bp, 12 predicted proteins | sample 1521701 | NCBI WGS metagenome assembly OFGG01 (sample SAMEA3504081, study PRJEB24116) | mouse gut metagenome | biome: mouse gut; feature: mouse-associated habitat; material: faeces | place: Denmark | collected 2011
CGACAGAGATGCGGGCAGGTCCGCTACCTCGGGCGGCAGCTTTGGGAGAGGCGGAGGCTTCAACGGCAGCGCCGGCCGCGACACACGGAAAGACCCCGGCAGAAATGGCGCGGGCCGCCTCCGTCCTGTAAATGTCCTCGCCGACGATTTCGACGACAGTTCTGAATCTGTTGGCCCAGGTCCTTCCGGCATTTCCGGCTCTGGCGGTGCCGGCTCCGGCAGCGCAGCCACCGGGGGCGTCAGGATCGGCGGGGCAGGCGGCCCGGCAGGGAGTATGCCATCCTCAATGGCAAGACGGAAAACAGATGTCAAACGAACGGAAACCACGGTCAAGGGCTCCGCTTCGGAAGGGCATAGCCAGACAGGCGGCCGCTCTACCCGGCGGTCTGCCCACCCCCAGCTCCTTCGGCGGCGACCCACCCCGGTCCGGCGGGCGCGGGAGATCATTCTTCCACGCAAGCGGCCTCTCCCCAGAAGCAGAGGGACGGCAGCACGGTCCGGCAGGAACAGCGGTCGGTATCTTCTTCTATTGAGTCCTCCGTAAAGAAATCTGGAGGTCCCGCCGCGCACCCCGGCCCCGCAGGAACAGGGGCGGGTACTGATGTCGGCAAGTCCCGCTCAAAGCGGCAGGGGCCTGCCCCGGTCCGGCAGGAAGCGTCCGGCCAAGCGGCGTTTTCCGGCAGTCCGGTGAAGGGCGGAGGTTCTATCGCGCCTCCCGGTCCGGCAGGAATCGGCTCCGGCTCGGAGAGGCCACGCCGTTCCAGGGACCGAAGCCCCAGCCCGGCCCGGCAGGAAGGCTCCAAGGAGCCGAAAGGCGTTATCCAGAAGAGCGGAGCTCCTTCCATCCACCCAGGTACGGCAGGAATTGGCGGTGGTTCTCCTACGCAAACGTCCGCGCCGAAAGAGCGCAGCTCCAGCCCGGTCCGGCAGGAACAGGGCAAGGGCTCCACGCCCGCCGAAGGTGCGGTGAAGGGCGGCGGGTCTATTATCCGCCCCGGTCAGGCAGGAACTGGCGGCAGTTCTACTACGCAGACAGACATGAAAGCAAAACAGCGGGGTTCCAGTCCGGCCCGGCAGAAAAAAGGCAAAGCCCCAACGCCTCCTGGACAGCCGGTGAAAGGCGGCGGCCCCGCTGTCCGCCCCGGTTCGGCAGGAACAGTGACAGGGCAGACCGATCAAACACGGACAACAAAAGCGCCGCACGGGCCACAGGGAATAGGAGGGCCGGAGCATGGGAAACCGAAACGATAAACGCGCGAACATCCCTTTCCTGGCGAAAGCCGTGGCGGCCATGGCCGTTTCCCTGCTTCTGGTCCCCCTGCTGATCTTTACGGCCCTGCCTAACATGTTTTTCGGCTACGACAGTTCCGAAACGGAGGCCATTACCCACATGACGGAACAGGCCATGACCATCGGCGGCGTCTACACCAGCCTGGAGGACTTCGACGGCACTCAGGTGGATTCCATTGTCACCAGCATTGCCAGCGAATACGAGCAAAACGGGACTTCCATTGATAAAATTGAAGTCACAAGCGACTTCGGGGAGGAGGACCTTCTCTGGCTCATCGCCATCAACTCTGTGGCCCACCAACAGGATCTGGACGCCATGAGCGCCGAGGATGTCCGTTCCTTTTGCACCGCCCATCTGGTTCTCACGCCCTCCCTGGACTTCCTGACCGGGGAGGGCGACGCTGTGACCACCATTTTAAAGATAAACGTCCAGAAACCGGACCCAGGCCGGCTCATGAGCCGCCTGGGTTTCGACGCACAGGCAGAGACCTGGGCGGGAGCCATGTTCGAGGTTCTGCGGGACAGTGATGCCCTCGACAAGTACAGCTCCTATTTCGAGGATTACCGCCCCAGCTATGAGGGGGATACCTCTTTTGATGGGGGCGGAAGCGGCATCGAGTATGGAGGGAGCCACGAAAACGGGATCGACACCTCCGGTTTTATCCGCCCAGGCACAAAGAACAATCTGGACCTGGCCGCCTACGCGGTTCAGGCGTGGGAAAACAACTGGGGTTATGTCTGGGGCACCTACGGCAATATCCTGACGGAATCCCTGTTTGCCTACAAGCTGAAGCAGTACCCGGACGGCGTGGGCAAATACGAGAGCTTCATCCGCGCCAACTGGCTTGGCCGCCGGACGGCGGACTGCGTGGGTCTTATCAAAGGCTATGGCTGGCTGGACGCCTCCAGCGGGGTCATCCGCTACGGAACAAATGGGATGCCGGACTACGGCGCGAACCAGATGTACCAGTCCGCCACGGTGAAGGGGGAGATGTCCTCCATGCCGGAGGTCAAGGGTCTGGCGGTCTGGAAGCCCGGGCATATCGGCGTCTATATTGGAAACGGGTATGTCGTCGAGGCCATGGGCACTAAGTACGGCGTCGTGCGGACGAAGGCGGCTGGCCGGGGCTGGAGGGGCTGGTGTGAAATCCCGTATATTGACTACATAAAGGAGTAGGCCATGGAAATCAAGACAAATCTGCGGGCGCTGCGGCACCGGCATCGAATTTCCGCGAAAACCTTGGCCGTTCATGCCGGGCTTTCCAGGCAGTATGTCAGCTGTGCGGAGCTGGGTAAAATCGCGGCGACTCCCCGTCTGGAGAGGCAAATGGCAGATGCGATAGCGTCTGTGATATCCGCCCGAAGGGCGGAGGTGCGGGCACTGGAAGATGATTATGCGGCCTGCAAGGGACGCCTGCTCAGGGAGGAGGAACATCCAAGTGAGCAATGAAACCTACTATATCCCAACCAACTTCACAGACGCGGGCCGGGTGATGGGCCTGTTTGAGATCCGCAATCTCATTGAAGCGGTTCTTCTGACCCTGCCAATCTTATACCTATGTCTCGCATTTGTTCCGCTGTCGCTGACGCCGAAGATTATCGTCACCCTGACGGTCCTGGTGCCTGTGGGAGGATTCGGCCTTATTGGAATCAGCGACGACAGCCTCACCCGCTGGTTGAGCTCCTGGTGGCGCTGGCGGAAAGGGCGGCGGCTGATTACTTACCGAGGGGAGTACAAGAAGAAATGAACGTAAAAGAACTGATTTTCGGCGGCGGAGTGAAAGCTGCCGGGGGAGGCGGGGCCTACTGGGACAGCATCCAGGCGTGGCTTCCCATCAAGAATATCCGGGGCGGCGTAGTGGTGACCTGGGACAACCGCTTCATCAAGATTTTGGAGGTCCTGCCCGTCAATATCTACTTGAAATCCGCCAATGACCGGCAAAACATCATCGCCAGCTACGCCGCCTGGCTGAAGATCGCGCCGGACAATATCCAGCTGGAGGCCCGCACCCTCCCGGCGGACACCGCCGAGTATGTGGAGCGGATGAAGGGCTTTGCCGAACAGGAGGAGAACGAGTCCTGCCGGGAGATGATCGAGGACAATATCGCGGAGATCGGCCAGGGGGTGGCCAGCGACGCCATCCGGCACCGCTTCTTCCTGATCTTTCAGTACGAAGCCCACATGAGGTCCAAAGGTCACAGCGTTGCCGCCATCATCCAGAGACTGAACGAGGAGGCGGACACCGCCCGGCGGTATCTGGACGTGTGCGAGTTGGAGGTGCTGGAGCCCCGGTACACGGATGATTTCATTTTGAAGCTGCTCTACGAGATCATCAACAAGCGCACCAGCCGCCGGGTAAAGCTGCCGGAGGGCGTGTTTGACATGACCACGGCGGTGCATGGTATTTATGAGGAATAGGAAAAGGACGCCGCAGACGCGGCGTCCCGGGTTCTCACTTGGTATCAGCAAACTGTTCGTCACAGAATTGAATTAAGTTTGGAATATCGGTCATCATGACCTCCCAGACAATCTCCATGTCTACGCTGCCGTAATCGTGGACAACGATATTTCGCATCGCTTTCATCTGACGCCACGAAACGCGACTTTGGGTTGCGGCGCGGTATTCCTCGGACAGCCCACTGACCAATTCCCCAATTTGTAAAATGCAAAACGAACAGATGTATTTGTAAGCCCGGCTTGCCTGAAAGACTTCAAAAGAGCCGCCATACTGCGCCATGGTTTCTTGAATATCCGTGCAATACTCCCTGATTTTGTGAAGGCGCTTTTGATCACGCGGCAACATAGACTTCCCGCCTTTCTTCCCGCACCGCCTTCCTGAAGGCAAGGTCGCTCTTGTGGAGAATGGGCTGCTCCAGAGCTCGGACGGTTACCATGTCGATTCCTTTTTGCAACGCTTCCTCCAAATCGGCATAAAGCCCGCCGTAATCCAGCCCCCGCATACCGGAGCCGGCAGCGTCCACCAGCAAGTCAATATCACTGTCCTCCCGGGCATCTCCTCGGGCGTAAGAGCCGAACACATATACGGCTTTCAACTTGTACTTTTCCGCTACAGGTCGCACACGGCGGCTGATTTCCTCTAAAGTATAAACCATAAGATCGGCCTCCTTTCCGAAAAGCAGTAACCTTCTATATCTCTATTATACGCATTTTTCACACAAATTCAACCCAAGGATGTGAGTATATGAGTACCCTTTTGAAAAAGAAATCCGCAAAATCCCCTCCGCCCAAGGCAAAAAAGAAAAAGTCCACCGCCCAAAAGAACTGCCAGGAAAAGTTTTCCATCAAGCGCCTGTTGATGGGCGAGGAAAAGCCGGACCTGACGGAGTTGGAATCCGGCTCCACCACCATCCTGGACATTCTTTCTCCCACAACCGTGGACACCAAGAGCCGGGACTATATCGTGGTAGACGGCGTGTACCACGCCTACCTCTATGTCACGGGCTACGGCTACGCAACCACCGTCGGCTCCTGCTGGCTGGCCCCATTGGTGGAGGCAGGGGAGGGTGTGAATCTCAGCTTCATTTTCAAGCGCCAGCCCAAGGACAAGATTCTCTCCAAGATCGCCCAGACCACCATGGTCAACCGCTCACGTATGCGGGACGTGGAGGATACCCGGTCGGATTTCGAGGAACTGGACAGCGCCATCAGCTCCGGCCTATACCTGAAGGACGTGATGAATCGCCAGGGGGAGGATTTTTACTATATGCACACGTTGGTTGAGGTCGTGGCGGAGGACCCGGAAATCCTGGAACAGCGGGTAACGGCCGTGGAAAAACTTTGCATCTCCATTGACATGATCGCCCGGCGCTGCGATTACAAGAACGAGCAAGCGTTTCTCTCCGCTCTGCCGCTGCTGGCTCTGGACCCGGATGTGGAACGGAAGTCCCGGCGCAATGCCTTGACCTCCGGTGTGGCGGCGGCGTTTCCCTTCGCCTCCTATGAGTTAAGTGACCGTAACGGCATCTTCCTGGGATTGAACCTCTATAACCGTTCTCCGGTATTTCTGGACCCTTACGACGACTACAAATACACCAACGGCAACTGTTGGATTGGCGGCTCCTCCGGCGCGGGAAAGACCTTCACCCTCCAATGCCTGGGCGGACGGCTCCGGCAGCAGGGGCGGCGGGTCATTTTCATCGTGCCTAAGAAGGGCCACGAGTTCCGACCCCTCTGCGAGTTGCTGGGCGGGCTGTACCTGCGGATGTCCCCGTCCTCCCGGGACTGTCCCAACATCATGGCCATCCGGCGGAGGTCCCTGGACTCTTACGCGGGCCTCCGGGATATGGCGGCCCGGGATGATTCCGTGCTGGCGGATAAGATTTCCCGGCTGATTATCTGGTACTCTCTCCAGAAGCGGGACCTTGGCGACGAAGATAAAAACTACTTGGATTCCTCCCTGGTGGAGTGCTACCGGCAGTACGGCATCACCTTTGATAACGCTACCATCACCGATGAAGAAGGGGCTTTCGTAGAAATGCCTATCATTGCGGACTGGTACAGAGTTCTGGCAGAGAATCCGGAGACAAAGCATCTCTCCGTGGTCCTGGCCCGGTATGTCACCGGCTCCGCCTCTGCCATGGGCACCCGGAACGACATTGACCTAAACAACAAGTACATCGTCCTGGATACCTCCGGGATGCCAGACGACCTCTTGCTGCCCGGCATCTTCTGGGCGACGGATATCGCCAACGACCTCATCATGGACTCCTGGGAGGACCTCTCCGCCCTCATCGCGGATGAGCTTTGGAGCCTGGTAGGGGCCAACTCCAATCCCCTGGCGGCGGGCTTCGTTCAGGAGATGGTCAAGACCATCCGGGGCTTAGGCGGCATCGCCGTGACCTCCACCCAGGGGATGCAGGACCTGTTCGGCCTGGACGGCGGCAAGTACGGCAAGGGCATCCTGGACTCCAGCCGCATCAAGCTGGTGATGCAGATGGAGGAACAGGAGGCCCGGCTGATTCAGGGTGTGCTGAACCTTTCGGAGGATGAAGTCCGGCAGATAACCCGCTTCCGCCGGGGGGAGGGACTTCTCTGCATTGGCTATAACCACGTTCCTATCCAATTCCACGCTACGGCGAAGGAGTACGACGCTATCACGACATCCCCCACGGACCTGCGGGCCAGGAGAAAGGCGGCGGAAGAATGAACGGACTAAAAAAGGATATTGTACGAATGCAGGACATGGCCGGGGAGGCTTTCGCCGCCACTGGACGCCTCGCTGCCCTGGCGGACGGCATATCCCCGGAGAAGCTGCAAAAGGCCCTGGAGGAGACCTCCGGGGCCTTTGAGCGGTCCGTCCTGGAGCTGCGGCGGCTGTGCGAAAAGCACTCCCCCGGCATGGGCGGCTATGGCAAACGGCCGGTGCTGCCCCGCATGGAAACCGCCGGTTTTGTGGAGCGGTTTGGCTACGGCTGGTTGCATATCCAGATGAACATGCTATTGCCCCACTGCCGCTACCAGACCCCGGAATGGTTGAGCGATACCATTCGCCGCCTACTGGACGAATATGAGGCGGGCGGGAGCAAACTTCCCTTTTTCCAGGAGGCTATGCTGGTAATCGACGAATACTGCGGCATAGACGGGCGACACATTTTCGACCAGGACAATAAGGGCTGGAAAGCGGTGTCCAATGCCATCAAGGGGAGGCTGGTCCCGGATGACGATCAGTTCACGTTGGCCGTGACGCTGTTGTCTGAGAAGAGTGAGCTGAACGTCTGCCACATTACTCTTTTGGACCGCTTCGACGCGGCGGATTTCTTCGCGACCCGCTCCGGGGATTACGCCGTCCCAGGCTTCTATGAAGGCGGCCGGGCGCGTTAGACACCCATCCGATATCCGTCAGAATTTAGGAATTTTCCCGATGCTGGGCAAAGAAAATATTCTGATGGGTGTCTTGGACTGGAAAGCCTTGCGGCTACAGCCTTTTTGGCAAGGCGATGTTGCTGGAGACAGCAATTTTGCTGACTACTATGCAGAGCCATCCGAGATGGCGCTGCATAGAGGCCCCAGGAGGGGCCGAAATCGTTCTTTCGCCGTCACGGCGAAAGGGCGGTTTCGGCCCCCGCAGGAATAGGGATGAAGGTGGGGAATGTGATTTTCAGTGTACGGGATATTGACGCGCTGCGTCTGCTCTGCTGGTGTCAATATATCGCGCCGGAGGATTTGAAGGCGCTGCTGACGGAAGCGGAATGTGAGAACCTTATTTTGCTGAAGCTGATCCGGCGGCACAAGAAAAGCGGCGCTCTTATGCTTGCCAGCGGCGGCGCTCTATTGCTGAAGGCAATTTACGGGGACGCCGTGACGCCGAATCTCTCTCCATCGTACCGGGAGCCGATGATTCAACGGCGGCTTCGCCTTTCCCGCTTGGTCCTGACCGCATATTGCGGGAGGGTCAATCCCTTCACCGCAACAATGGCAAACCTGGCAGAAGCCCCGGCCCTGTTCCTCTCAGCGCTCACACGGGACCGGGGCGCAAATCCCTGGGGCAGCACCCGCATTGCGGCGATTGCCCGCCTGGGGGACCTGCTCTGTGCCGCGCACTACGTCTGCCCCGGTATCGGCAAGATGGCCCTGACGGACGAACTGCACACCTTCACCAACCAGACCGCCCGCTTCCGGGATGCCCGGCGGGCGTTCCTCTTTGCCGGGGAAAGCTACGGCGATATTCTGGCGGAGCTGGAAGCCTCCGAGCCGAGAACGGACACCAAGCTCATTTCCTACGGAGCGGCCTACCAATGTTTACAGTTCCCGGTGCATCTGCTCTCCTGCGACGCTGCCGGAGCGGCACAGCTCCAGATCATGTCCGTGCCGGACTACCGCCGGAAGCTCACCAGAGCCGCCTTGAGGAGTCTGTATCAGCCAGCAGAGAACCCCGCCTGGGACGCCCTCTTTCAGGGCATCCCCTTCGTCATGGCGGCGGACATGGACTTGCGAAGGGTTGACGCCGCCATTTTGGAGGCCCATCGGCAGGGCTTTTCCCAGATTGTCCTCGCCGCCTTGGAGGGGCAGGCGAAGGCAGTCCTGTTCCCACGATACCGGGATACGGGAAAAGCCCGGGTGTTCATTCTCACCAATGAGGCAGTTTCGGAGGTGACAGGCAGGCCGCCCGATCCCTACTCGCCGCCCCGCACACAATTTCTGACTGCGGAAGGAGATGTGATTGATGCGCCGCCCTTCAAAACTTCTGGAAGAGCTGGAAAATAAACTGGTGCAAAAGTGCGGCCCCTGGTTTGAGCGTCACAAGAAGAAGTTTTCCGTTTACCTCCCCCTGGGCCTGGCCGCCTGGTACTTCTACGGGATGTTCCTCAACTCCCTGAAGCTGGGGACCGCCCTTACCTTCTGCCCGCCCGGCGAAACGCCGCCGAAAAGTATTTGGGTGCTGAATCCGTTCAAGAACTGGTTCGTGCTTCTGACCCCCTTCGGCCTGGGAGTCACCGCCGTGATCGTGCTCCTGATCTGCCTGATTACGAAAAAGGGCTATATTTGGTTCTCCGGCTACAAGTACACCCACGATCCCCGTGGCTTTGACATCCTCCCGGACGCCACCCACGGCTCCTCCGGCTTCCTGACAAAAAAGGAGATGGCCGGATTTTTGGAGGTCGGGGCCGTGGGGGAAGTGAAGGGTATGATGCTGGGGAAGGTAAAGACCCGGTCGGAGGACCCGGACAAATACGCCGCTTATGCCGCCCACCGGATGGTCCCCGGCGATAACAACAATCTGCTCTGCATCGGCGCCCCTGGCAGCGGAAAGTCCAGGGGCTTCATCATCCCCTTCATGCTTGGATGCGCCAAGCGGGGAGAGTCCATTTTTATCACGGACCCCAAGGCCGAGCTTTTCGAAAAGATGTCTCCCTATTTCAAAGAGCACGGCTACTGCGTTCGGGCGGTGAACTTTCTGGACATGGCCCACTCCGACGGCTGGAACTGTCTGTACTCCCTGGAGAAGGAGACCCAGCTGGTCCAAACCGTAGCCAACACCATCATCCAGAACACCTCCGGGGCCAAGGAGGCCGACGACTTCTGGAGCCGCGCGGAGCTGAACCTGCTCATGGCCCTGATTCACTATGTCTGTAATTTAAAGGACGACCAGGGCAACCTGCTGCCCATTGAACAGCGGGGCCTGGGGGACGTCTACCAGCTTCTCGCCAATAAAAGCATCCAGGAAATCAACCGCATCCTGGCGGCCCTGCCGGCGGAGCATCCCGCCAAGGGGCACCACGGCCTGTTTCTCAAAGCCCGGGAAAACCTCTGGGGCAATATCGCCATTGGCCTGGGCAACCGCCTGGCGATTTTCCAGAACAAGCTGGTGGACACCATCACCCGGAATCACGACGTCGATTTGCTGCTGCCGGGACAAAAGCCCTGCGCCTACTTCGTTATCATCTCCGCCCAGGACAGCGCCTACCGTTTTCTTAGCTCCCTGTTCTTCTCCCTGGCCCTGCCCAGGCTTTCCGACTATGCCCGGCTTCATGGGAAGAACGGCCGTCTGCCGGTGCTGGTGAACTTCTGTCTGGACGAATACTGCAACATCGGCTACATGGACGGGATAGCGGACGCGCTGAACAGCATCCGGGGCTTTAACATGAGCTGTCAGGTGGTGGTGCAGAGCCTTTCCCAATGGCAGGAAAAATATCCGGGGAAAGAGTGGGAGAACCAGCTGGCCACCTTCGACCAGACCCTCTACATGGGCTGCAACGACCTGACCTCGGCGGAGTACATTTCCAAGAAGTGCGGCAAGGTGACAATCTCCGTCACCAATAACCAGATGCCCCTCATGCCGCTGTTTTCCCCGGTTTACACCTCAACACGGCCTTACTCACAAACGCGGAGCAACACCCAGCGGGATCTGATGCTGCCGGATGAAATCCTGCGCTTGGACCGCCGTCAGTGCATCGCCCTGTTTCAGGGCCGCAAGCCCGCCCTGCTCTACAAACTGGCCCCGGAGGAGCTGCCGGGATATGATACGCTGAAACCTTGCAAGGTCATCGACTACACCCCGGAGTGGAAACGGCGGGAGGAAGAACAGGCGAAAGCCGCTCCGGCCTCCCCTCCAGCGCCGGAGCCGCAAGAGAAAGTCCCTATGCCGAAAGAAGCTCCGCAAGCCGAATCCCCGCCAGCGGCCTTCCCGGAGTATGACATTCCAGACATGAAGCAGGGCGGCGGTCTGGGCATGGTGGAAATCGAGGCCGTGCGGGACAGTGATAGCGAAAGCGACGGTAGCCTGACGGGTTAAAATATCGTGTTATGGTGCGTTGATACTATAGGGCAACATACGCAAATGGCGCCTCATCAGAATCATATTCAGTGCAATAAGCCTATTCCTCCATTGATGGAGGAAAAAGGATCTTTTCAATAAAATTACTTGTTTGCTTAAACCAATTATGACTCCTAGCCTTTTGGATGGGCGAATGAAGAAACAGCGGATATTCACTATGCAAATTTTTAGCAGGGGCATCTAATATAGAAATTTTAGTACTCCAGTATTTAACCGCTCTGGACTGCGTTAAGCAAATTAATGACATATAGAAAATCCCTACAATTTGAATAATTAAAAGCCCTATAAATATTGATTTACAGTACGGGAAAAATGTGCACAGTTTAATATTTTTCAAGAACTCATATCCCAAGAAAATAGCCAATCCAAAAAAGCATGGAAGTTGAAAGATTCCACCAACTATCGCATAGCTATTCGCATCTATGAGATGACTTTGCCATATGAAAATGTTTTTTCTGTGAGAAGCGTTTAGTTGCTCCTCCAGGTGACGGATATAAGCGCCTATCCCCAGCATCTTAATAGTGTATTTTAAAATATTAAACACACTCAGAAGAAACAAGAACGGCATAACAATAAATAAAGTGTTTGCAGGATGAGAAGGAGTTACCTTGCTATCTAATTGTAAGGCATAATAAATAAGCAACCCATATACCGCAACAGGAACAGAAATAATACCCAAAAAGGAAGATTGTATAGAACATAACTCATTATGTAAACATTTTATTTGCTCCATAATAAGAGTTTCCTCCTCCGGCGAGAATTTCCTATTAATTTCCATTTGCCTCCCACCTTAGCTATGTAGTTATTTATTTGTGTACTTAATTATACAGCGCAATAGATGCAAAATCAATCTGAACCTTGAATACTGACATAGATTAGGAGGTGCGCCCATGAGGGCCACAGAGATGAAAGAACGTCCCAGCTTCCCGCTGATGCGGCAGACGGACGTACAGAGCATTTACCATATGCAGATGCCCCGCTGGCTGTTTTCGGACCCCCGCTATGCGGATATGAGCCTGGACGCCAAGGTGGCCTATACCTTTTTGCTGAACCGCTTTCAGCTCTCCCGCAGGAACGGCTGGACCAACGAACAGGGGGAGGTCTTTGTAATCTTTCCCCGGAAGGAGCTTGCGAAGGAGCTTCGCGTCTGCGAGAAGCGGGTGACGGCGGCGTTTCAGACACTGGCAAAGCTGGAGCTGATCTGGGAGAAGCGCTGCGGCCGGGGCGACGCCAACCAGATCTACCTGGCCAGCGTGGAGCCGTTGGACAACCCTGGCTACTCCAGCGCCCCATTCGTTCCGGAACCGGACAGCGATTCAAGAACCGCGGATTCTGACGGTCTTGACGGCGCCGGCTTTCCCATGCCCGAACAAGAACCGCAGGATCTGAGCGGCAAGAATCTCCAAAATGGAGCTTCAAGAACCGCAGAACCGGCGGTTGCAGAACCTCAAAAAATGCGGCCAAGTTATATTAAATCCAGTCATACTGAATCCAGCTAT
>OFGG01001982.1_pt1 | contig 12084 bp, 21 predicted proteins | sample 1521701 | NCBI WGS metagenome assembly OFGG01 (sample SAMEA3504081, study PRJEB24116) | mouse gut metagenome | biome: mouse gut; feature: mouse-associated habitat; material: faeces | place: Denmark | collected 2011
GCTGCCGGAGGTGGAGGCATGACGGCGCAGGAGCGGCTGATCGGCACAGCGGCGGATCAAGTGGGGTACATGGGCAAACGATCTAATGCTCAGCTGGACGAATACAAGAGCAACACCAGCGGAAAGTGGAACAAGTACGCCCGGGATCTGGACGCGCTGGGAGACTTCTACAACGGAAAAAAGAACGGCTACGACTGGTGCGATGTGTTCGTGGACTGGTGCTTTGTCACCACCTTCGGGCGGACGCTGGGGCAAAAGCTGCTGTGCCAGCCGGACAAGTCCCTAGGGGCCGGAACGGGGTGGTCGCTGAAATATTACCAGCAGATGGGGCGGCTGTTCTCCACGCCGGAGCCGGGGGATCAGATCTTCTTTGGCGACAGCAAAACCACGTGGCATACCGGAATCGTGTCCAAAGTGGAAAACGGTTACGTACATACTATCGAGGGCAACGCCGGGAACCCGTCCGCTGTCCGGGCTGGACGGTATGTAATCGGTGGAAAGAACATCAAGGGGTACGGTCGGCCCGACTGGTGGCTGGTGCCGCACGGAACGCCGGATCCGGATCCCGAGCCTGAAAAGGAGGTGGACGAGATGAAGTATTACAAAACGCTGGGCGATGTGCCGGAGTGGTACAGGCCCACGGTGGAGAAGCTGGTGAACGCTGGGGCACTCCAGGGCACCGGGGACGGACTGAACGTGTCCGAGGATTTTTGCCGTACCATGACTGTGCTGGATCGGATGGGAAAGCTGGATTAACAGAAAGGAAAGGGCATGGAAAAAGAAAAAACAGACGTGCCATACATCGTATACGAGGGAGAAATGGCAAGAGCTGAGCGGCGGGACAAACGGCAGTGGATTGTTATCATTTTTCTGATTGTTTCGCTGCTTGCAAGCAACATCGGTTGGCTCGTGTATGAAAGTCAATTCGAGACGTACACCTACGATTACACCCAAGACGGTGAAGGTTTGAACAACATCAACACCGGAGAACAGGGGGATGTGCTGTATGGGCCAAAGGCTGAAAATAAAGGTCAGGAAGAAAAAGAACGGTAAGGCAACGGGCCGGAAAGTGAAAAAGAAGTGAAACAAGACTTTGATTTGTCCCGTTCTGAGCTTAAAAACCTCATTGACGAATGGATTTTCCGGGAGAAAGACCGGGAAATTCTAAAAAGACGTCTGCTGGACGGCATCACGTACGAAACGCTTGCGGAGGAGTTTGAGATGTCCGTCCGGCAAATAAAAAACATAGTCTACAAATCAGAGGACAGACTTTTTAATCACAAATAAAAATTGCACGAAATATGCCCGCTGGCTTCATCGTCAGCGGGCTTTTTTTATGCGAAAATATACCCATAGGAGGGCGCGGAGATTCGGCGGCAAGGCCGCCATGCCAACAGGCATTTCCGTGCCCTCCTATTCTTTTTTTGGAGGTATCCCCATGTACGATATTGACCGCTTGATCAATGCTGGAATGGACGCGGAAACTGCTTTTGACACCGTGTTTTGGTATAAGCGGCAGGGAAATGATTCAGGGCTGGAGCGGTATATCTGCGAGATTGAGCGAGGCCAGCGGCAGAGGCCAAACGATGGGTAATTATGCCTATTACCAGCCGAACCCGGCAGGGAAAAGCGTGGGAGACTGTACCGTTCGAGCCATAGCAAAGGCTTTGGGACAGACCTGGGAAGAAACCTATGTTGGGTTGTCTCTGGAAGGTTTTAATCTGGGAGATCTGCCCAACGCAGACAGTGTGTGGGGGCCGTATCTTAAAAACCACGGCTTTACCCGCCATTGGATACCGGATGATTGCCCGGACTGCTATACGGTGGCGGACTTTGCTGCTGACCACCCACGTGGTACATTTATCCTCTCCATGCCCGGACGCCATGTGGTGACTGTAGCGGATGGGCAATTTTGGGATAGCTGGGACAGCGGGGGAGAAGCTCCAACATACTATTGGACGCGTTCTTAAAAGTTACCGTCAAGTTAAAAAACCATGGTAGCGCAATGGGTTATAGCAATTCCATCCAAAAATTTGCTTACTTGATCAAGTAAAAGGAGTATTTACAATGGCCTATCAACCGTACCCCTACGGGGGCTACCAGCCCGCACCGTACTACCCCGGCCCGGTGCCTGACCAGCTGGCCCAGCTGCGGCAGCAGCAGATGATTCAGCCACCGGTTCAGCCGATGCAGGCCAATCCAATCCAGCAGCCCGCCCCGCAGAACGGCGGTATCAACTGGGTGGGGAGCAAAACAGAGGCGGACAATTGGCCCATTGCGCCAGGGTGCGCGGTGGCACTGTGGGACAGCAACAATCCGGTGATCTATCTGCGTCAAGCGGACAGCACTGGGAAGCCCTCCACAAAGGTCTATGATCTGGTGGAGCGGACGGACAACCCCGCCCCGCAGCAATCCGCGCCGAAGATCGACCTTAGCCGGTATGTCACTATCGACCAGCTGGAGGACATCCTCGCGGAACGTCTCAAACGGCCCGCAAAGGCCGCTAAAGTAAAGGAGGATACAGAGAATGGCTAATCCGTTTAAGACCGCTTTGGGCGGCTCTCAGGCCCCGCAGCGTGGCCAACGCAACTTTGCCCCTGCCCTGCTCCAGCACATCCAGAACTTCCAGGGCAACCCCATGGAGCAGCTGCAAAGCAAGCTCAACTCCGGGGAGATGACCCAGCAGCAGTATAACCAGCTGCGGGGCATGGCGGAGAGCATCGCCCAGCGGATGATGGGGGCACTGCCGCATTAAAAACCGCCCCCGGTTAGGGGGCGGTTTCCAGTTCGATTGTGCGGACGTGCTTGCTATAGACGGTTTCCAAGCAAACCACCACATCCTCTTTCCAACCATAGGAAACCAGCGCATATTCAACGCCGTGTCCGTTCTGATAGTAGCCGTTCTCGTTCTTGCGATACCCTTTTGGGATTTTTACCTTAATTCCATCAAATTCAGCAATCATTTCATTTCCTTTCTGCCCTCGTAACCTCCGGGGCGGGCTTATTTGGCCTAATCAGTCCGGATAGATGAAGTCAACCATGTCTTCGGTGTCGCAGTCGTTGATGGTGATAGTTTCCTGACGCTTGTTAGCTATCCTCTGGGCTACTGTTCGTGCTCCCCGGATGTTTCCGATGTAGTCATTTGCCACATTTTCGGCGTCCTCGTTCGTGAAATAAAATCGCTTCATAGTTCCCTCCCGGCCTGTGGCCTGTCGTGTTGTTTGTGAAACGTAGTATTACGTTCTTTATGAGCTTATTATAAACGTAGAACTACGTTTTGTCAAGGCCTATTTTTCAATTTTTGCAAAAAATAATGACCGCCGTTTTTGGCGGTCATTGGTCGAAATCCATCAATTCGTCAGGGCTTATTTCAAGGGCGGCGGCAACCTTTGAGGCAAACCAAAGCCGGGAATTTTTCCAAGGAAATCGGCCCGAGCTATACCCTTCAAGTGTTCTGTGGTTTACGCCAGCCTTTTCTGCCAAACTGCGCACGGTGTAACCATTTGAATATATGTACTCAGCAAACGTCATTTAATCACCCCGCTTAATGGTAACACGTAGATGTGCGTTTGTCAACTCAATTTGTGCATACAGTCTGGCCAGACTTTGCAAATACATCAACAAAGGAGAATAAACTATGTCTCTTGGTTCTGAAAACGGCCTGTCCGTGGCGGATATCGCCGCTGTGACCGACCGGAACAACGGCAATTGCGGCAATGGCTGGGGCGGTGGCTTCGGCGAGATGCTGATTGCCATGATCATGCTGTTCCTGTTCCCTATGTTCTTCGGCGGCGTTGGCGGCGGAATGTGGGGCGGTATGGGCGGCTGGGGCAACGGCGGCATGATGGCCGCTGCAAACGGTGCTCTGACCCGGGCCGACCTGTGCAGCGAGTTCAACTTCAACGGCCTGGAGAACGCCGTACGCGGCGTAACCCAGGGGCTGTGTGACGGCTTCTACGCCATGCAGAACTCCATCAACGGCCTGGGAATGAACGTCATGCAGGGCTTCTCCCAGGCGGAGCTCTCCCGTGCCCAGCAGCAGGCCGCGCTCATGCAGCAGCTCTACCAGATGGGCTATAATCAGCAGGATTGCTGCTGCAAAACGCAGAATGCTATTGAACGGGTAAACTACGATGCAGCAATGCGCGGAAGCGAAACAAACCGGCTGATTGAGCGTGGATTCTGCGATACAAACTACAACGCAGCCACCAATACCAATGCGATTATTCAGAATGCACATAATGATGCGGACCGGATCATCGCTCGGTTCGATGCTTTTGAGCGCAATCAGGACAAGGAAACCATTGCCAATCTGCGCCAGCAGCTTCAGGCGGCTGATTTCCGCGCCAGTCAGGCCAGCGAGAGGGCTGCTTTTGGCGCAATGATTGACGCAAGCACTGCGGAAATTCTGCGCCGGAGCGGACACGACTGCCCCTCTGCGGCATACATTGTCCAGCCTCCCACGCCTGTCAACTTCCCCACCAACTGCTGCGGTCAGTTTGCGGGCTGGGGCGGTAACGGCTGCGGTCAGGGCTGCGGCTCCTGCTGCTGATTTCCCCGGAATAACGGGTGATTATTTCGGGGCGGCGGACTGCGTGTCTGCCGCCCCTGATATTAAGGAGTGATTTTATGGCATGTAAGCCTGTTTGCCGCCTCTGTGACCGTTTGGTCATTTCGGCGGCGGTAACCTTTACCGGTGGCAATCTGGTGGTCAATCTTCCCGCTGGGAGTTACAGGAACGGCGAAAAGTATTGCATCGTAGTGGCCCAGTCTATCCCGGACGCTACCACAATTAATGCGCCCGTGGTGGTCACCATCGGCACGGGAACCGAACTGTACCCGTTGACCAACCGATGCTGCGCCCAGCTCACCGCCTGCGCTATTCGCACCAGGACGCGGTATTCCACCGTGGTTTCCACCAGCGGAACCGGTGGCACGTTCAAGCTGCTGGGCAACGCCTGCCCGTGCCCCACCAACAATCTGCCCAGTATTGACGGGACGGCCCCCGCTGCTCCCGCCGCGCCTACAACTTGAAAGGAGATACCAACATGGAAAAGCTTCATGAGCTGAAGAAAAAGCTGTGGTCCGAGCTGGAAGAACTGGCCGAAAAGCGCGAGATGGGCGCAGGCGATCTGGAGGTAGTCCACAAGATCACCGATACCATCAAGAACATTGACAAGATCTGTATGCTTGAGGACAGCGGCGGCTACAGTGAGGACGGCGGCGACTATGGCCGTGGTTCCAGCTACGCCAACCGGGGCAAGCACTATGTACGGAGCCATTACAGCCGGGACGGTGGCATGGACGGGTACAGCTCCAGGCGCAACCGTCTGGGCCGTTACAGCCGGGACGATGGCCGCAGCGAGATGATGGAGCACCTGGAAATGGCCCTGGACAGTGCCAGCGATCAGGACAAGGAGACCATCAAGCGTTTCATGCGCCAGCTGGAGCAAGCATAAGGGGGTGCGGCTATGTCCGCGCCGAATCTAAAGGAGATAGAGTGGGCGATAGCTGAGTTGGAACAGGGGGAAAGTTCATTCTCTGTTTATGCCGCGCTGGCAAATCTCTACACGGTACGCAATGAAATGCTTGGTATGTCTGCCCCGCAACCGCAGACAGCGGCCTATTCAATGGCGGATCCGACCAGCCAGGAATTTGGCAGGTATGGGGACAGTGATTTTTTGCGGGCTGTGGAAGGGAAGGATCCTGGTAAAGTCTGGCCTATTGTGGATGATTTTATGGATTCTCTTAGGGTAGTAAACCGCAGGGCTTATGATCATTTAGTTCAACGGTTGGGCAACGTGTAAAAGGAGGGGGGATTTCTCCCTCCTTTTATTTTGACCAGTCAAAAAGATATTTTGTGGGACAAGAAAAAATGTGAAAACTAACTATTACTTTCGTGTTACTAACAAACTGTCCTTCTTTTGCAATTTGAGAAACCCCTTGAACCGCAACGGTTCAAGGGGTTTCGGCTGGTGGAGACTACAGAACTCGAATCTATGACTTCTTGCCTGTGTAGCGGAAGGTCACGTTTTCCAGGGCAATGTCGTTGTCCGTGGGGACCTTGCCGCTGCGGGGTTCGGGCAGAGGCTCCACATCCAGAATGGAGTGGATACGGCTCATGGCGTCCGCAACAATCATGCCGTTTTCGCTCATAAACATCACCTTGGTCATGGCCGTGGCAATGAGGGGCGTGAAGATCACATAGAAGATGAAGTTCAGCAGCACCGGCTGGGCCACCGGCCCACCGCCCGCCAGAATCAGCGCCAGTACAATCAGGAACGCGAAGGCGCTGTTGACCAGAACCGTATAGGACAGCATGGACGGGCGGCACTTCTTGCAGTAGGACATGACAAACTCGTAATAGCTGTCGATGGTCCCCTTAAATCGCTTGAAGGAGTGGACGGTCTGCCCGAAGGTTTTCACAACCGGAACGCCCCGCACATACTCCACCGCCTCGTTGTTCATATCCGCCAGGGCGTTTTGGTAGAGCTTCATGTCCTCCGCCATGGAAGGTCCGGCCATCTTGAACATAGCCGCAAAACCCAAGATCACCGGCAGGAGGCTGACAAGGCCAAACCGCCAGTCGAACAGGAACAGCATGACGATCATGCACACCGGCGTGGTGACCGCCGCCGACATATCGGGAAGCTGGTGGGCCAGATAGGTTTCGGTGGCCGCGCTGCTGTCGCTGACGATGCGGCGAATTTTTCCGCTGCCTGTCTCCCCGATGAAACCCAAGGGCAGCTCGGCAATATGGGCCATCAGCGCCTTGCGGATATTTCCGGCGATACGGAAGGCCGACAGGTGGGAACTCATCAGAGCGCAGACATAAATCACGATGGACAGCACCGCAAATCCCACCGCCATCCAACCGTTGCGGACGATGTGCGTGGCCTGTGCGTAGTTGGGGGCCACCGCAATGACCTCCTGGATGATTCGGAACAGGAAAACGAAGGGGAAAAGTGCCAGGATCGCGCTGATGGCGGACAGCAGCAGGGATAAGTAGGTCAGATACCTGTGTCCCCCGGCATAGCCCATCAGCTCCTGGAGATTGCTGTTTTTCTTCAAGTGGATACCTCCTTGTGACAAATGATCTATGATACAGAAAGCGCCGCGGACACTTTCTCATATCCATCCCCGCAAGTTAGTTAAAGCTAACTTATGGGCCGAATGAAAGGGGTCTCAGACCCCCATCATACTGTGCCAGCCAGCAAGGAAAAAATCCTGGAGCTGTTTGACATAGTGCTTTGCCCGGTCATAGGGCATATCGTGGACCACGACCTCGAATATCCCGTGGAACATCCCGCTGGCAATGATGTGGCAGAGCTGATCGTCCAGCTCCGGGATGTCCCGGCCCTGTCTGCGCAGGACTTCCATGAAACGCTGGGTGGCTTCCACTTCGATTTCTACCATGTTGTGGATAAAGTTTTCATAGCCTGTGCCCTGTGCCTTGCTGACCAGCAGCTTGAACGGCTCCGGGTGCTGATAGACGTAATCCAGCATTTCCGCAACACAATCCCCGGATTCTACCCCCACATGGCTGGGCTGTTCCACCTCCGGCAGCTCGGAGAACGCCGTCTGCGCCCTCATAAACATTCCCATCACTGCCGCCGCATGAGGTTCTACCAAGGCGGTGAACAGGGCCTCCTTGCTGGAGTAGTACCCGTAAAAGGCTCCGGTCGTCACTCCGGCATTCTTGACGATTTGTCGCAGGGAGGCGTCCGCAAAGCCTTTGTCCAGAAATTCCTCCATGGCGGCCTGATGGATGCGGGTTAAGGTTTCACTCTGTCCGTCCATTCTGCACCTCACTCATAACATCGTTATATATCACTGTTACATTATAAAATGAGGGAGCGGATTTGTCAAGACCCTTTATCCCCTAAATTCCAAGTGAATCATAAAACTCATGTGGAATGTCCGCATGATCCAGTTAAAAAGCCGGGTAATGGGCGTCTTGCGGTAGCCGCCTTTCAGATAACCGTCAGCATAGTCCTTTTCAGTCACCTTGACAATACCAGGTGACCAGCTTTCCATGGGCAGCTTGTAAAGCCCAAAGATCACCTTGCGGCGCACTTCTCCAGTGAGATAACGGTTTTCCACTGCGCCTATGTAGAGTTTGGCAGTACGGAATAGGCCGTCACTGTCTGTTTCCACCGCTCCAACATGGTCGGTGTCCTGGTGGGTGATGAGGATATGTTTGATTTTTACCGGATCAATGTCCAGCCAGCCCATTTTCTCTTTCAGCCGGGGATAGTTGTAGCCCGCGTCGATCATGAGAGTGGTATCGCCTTTGGTGTAGAAGAAGATGTTGGCGATGAACTCCCGGACACAGCTCACATGGTCGTCAATGCGCCCCGCGATCAATGGTTTGAATATCTCTTTGCCCCGGTAGAGTAAAGCCATGGTTTTTCTTGAAATTCGGATGCCTGTTTGGACATGGCTCAATTCTCCTTACTCTCTGATTTTTTCGCCGTGAAGCAGGCCATCGCCTCCACGGTTTCCATTGTCACCTGTTCATACTGACCAGCCAGCCGATCCCGCAGGCTCCCCACTGTCTCATACGGCGGAGTGAAGAAGCCTTTTGGGGTATAAATTTTTTTAATAAACCAATCTGTGCGGCGGTTTTCACCTTTCACATAAAAGCAGCCGCAGAATATTCCGCCCGGACGGAGAACCCGGTAAATCTCATGGTATGCAGCCTCTTTGTCAGGGAAAGCGTGGAACCCATTGAGGGACAGCACCAGGTCAAATGCGCCGTCCCCAAACGGTAGGGCGCCCACATCTCCCTGCTGGAAGGTCACATTTTTCAACCCCGCCACCTTTGCACGGCGCTGGGCGGTGACCATCATGTCCGGGGAGTAATCCAGGCAGGTAATATCTGCCTTGGGCAGCGTCTTATAGACCGGTATAGTCAGTACCCCTGTTCCCACCGGAACCTCCAGCAGTTTGCCAGAGAACCCGTCCGGGATGCGGTCAAGGGCCTTTTCCAGATAGCGGGTATTCTTCTCCTGCCCCATGTTCCACACCAACCCACAGATTACCCGTCCCGGCAGGGTGGAGCAGGTAATCATCCCATCATAAAAGGTAGCTTCTTTGCCCAAGCTGCGGTAGGCATTTTGAATTTCATTATGACGGCTCATCTGTGAAACAGCCCTTTTTTCTCGTAAGGCTCCTTGGACACCGCCTTGACCTCATAGCCCGTAGCGCCGATGGCGGAGCGCAGAGCGGCCTCGTCAATGTCGCTTTCCGTGAGGATCACCGTCTGCCCTTTGCTGTGGGAGGACGTGACCTTTTTTACCGGGAACGCCTTGCGGACAGCATCGTTCACATGGGCCTCGCACATCCCGCACATCATTCCGTCTACTTGTACCGTAATTATCAGCATAATAATCCTCCTGCTTTCTGTTCTCTGTCCCATTTTGAATCTTTCTTGCAGATATAAAAGTCGCAGCAGTCCCCGCCGGCGGCGAGGGTTTTGGTCCGGTAGAGTGCGCCGCCCATCCAGTCAATGGACAGCGTGTCCAACGCACACAGATATGGCACCAAATGAGGCAGCCCCTCCTGCCGGCCCAGGGCGCATAGACCGCATTGGCGGTAGCGGATGGTGTATTCCTCCGTGTCCCGGCCCAAGATGATCTCTGCCTGCCAGTTGAACGGCCCGCGGGGGCGGCGTTATCCCGTACCGCCTTGGCTGCCCGCTTTTGCTGTGCCGTCCGTGTAAAGGCCGTCTTTGCTTTTCCGGTAAAGGACGCTTTGACCATTGGGCTTTCCATCCCGGCCACTACCAAATTCCCAAAGCATTCCTCGCCCATTTTGCCCTCCGCCGCCTCATAGATGGACAGCCAGATCATCCCGGCCACAAGACAGATATGAAGGGAATTTCCGGTCAGCCCGCCGATGTTGGGTGTTCGCTTCACAATCTGTCGGTAGATCATCTTGGCTTTCTTTTTCAGCGAGGGAGCATCCCAGCCCCGTTTTGACAAATAGCGAAGGGACGCTGGAGCGATGATATGCCACATCAGCCGTTCACAACAGGTGTATTTCACTTCCTGTGTCCTCCCTGTTTTCTGTATAACTGGTGCAGTCTTTCCCAATCCGGCATGGCGCTCCGCAGGGTGTCCCAATGGGGCATGGGAAAGCCCAGCCCTCTCTCACGCAGGGCGGCAAAGGCTGTGTCTAATGCCTCCAGCTCTGTGACCGCGTTTCGGCAGTGGTCGGTGGCGGCAAGTTCTCCGATGGTTGTCTTGGCCATGAGCCGCAACAGGACATAGGACAGCGCCCCTTTGAAGCCGTGGAGCTTCTCCATCGTATCCTCCGGCAAAATGGGGTAGCCCAGGGCGTCCAGAAGGCCGTAGCCCTCCCGGACCGCCTGAAGTCCTGTTTTGATCTGCTTTCCTGTGGCCCGCCTCAGATCACAGTCAAGGGCATAGCTCAGGTAGACGATGGGCAGGATGAAGGCCAGATGGCACTTGTACCAGGCATCCATATCCGCTGACCAGGTGAGACGGTACCCGGTGTCGGCAAACGCCGAAGTAAGGGCCTGCTTATCCGCCGCGGAGGGTTCCCCGTGCGCTCCGCCAACGGTCATCCCCATATCCCCAAACCGGACGCAGACGGCCTTATCCGTCTCCCGCCGTCCTCCGGTGCCCTGAAAGCCGAACAGCACCGTTTTTGGGGCGGCAGTATATGTCTGTATGTACGTTTCCATCTTCCCTGCATCCATGTTGTTCCCCACCAGCACTGCGATGGGGCTGTCCGCCTGGGCCAGATCGTCCAAAATCGCCGTCATCTGCTGGTACTGCATGACGGCAAAAACCAAATCATAGTGTTCACCGTTCAGTGCCCCGATGATGCGGGGCCGGTCATGGGTGGTCTTTTTTTGCAGATGGTGAACGATGGTCAGCCCGTCCCGCTCCAAGGTTTCCCGCCAGATCCCACGGGCCAGCAGAGTCACATCGTTCCCCGCCGCACACAGCACATGGGTCAAGTAGCAGCCGATGACACCAGCGCCATAAATCAATATCTTCATGCAATACCCCCGATACAATTTTAATCATGTGATGAATACGGAGGAAAAATCCAGCAGTCCATGAACCAGAACCGGAAGCCACAGTGTCCCGGACCATTTCCGCAGGGCATAGAAACCGCAATGGCCTACGGTGTACCCGCCCAATACGGACAGCAGGCGAAACACAAAAGACTCTGCCGCAAAGCCAGTTTTAACCATTGGCATCAGCGTGTGCATACAGGCAAACAGCACTCCCGGCAGCAACCAGATCACCCAGGTAGGAACACCGCCTTTTTCCACCAGCAAGGGAAGCAACCCCCGAAAGATGAATTCCTCCCAAAGTGCAATCAGAAACAGGTAATATCCCCATTGGTAACAAATAGTCAGCGGCTCCGATTTGACGGTCAGCAAGGCCAAAAACAGCGCGCCCAGGTATCCGCCTGCCAATAGAGACAGTATCTCTTTTTTCACGCTCTCTGCTTTCAAACCCATTTCCTGCGGAAATTGTTTCCAGCCAAGAAGCGCCCAGGCAATTACTGCGGCCAGTATTTCTGGCAGCACAACGATCAATTCTTGAGACAATGTAGGAAGGAGCGTTTCTGCTGTTACCTGCGAGGCAGACAATAATGCTCCAGATTGATAAAGCCCACCATAATACCAAAGCGACCAGCCATAAATGACTGCCGCAATCAGTATAGCCAGTATGCAGTAGCCCACACGTTTTAGCGTATCCATAGTCACCTACCCCAGCGCCACATCCAGCGCCAGCATGATGGTAAATCCTGCCGCGAAGAACAGCGTCCCCAGATTGGAGTGTTCCCCGGCGGACGCCTCCGGGATCAACTCCTCCACCACTACATAGATCATGGCCCCCGCCGCGAAACTGAGTAGATAGGGCAGAGCGGGCAGGATCAGCCCCGCCGCCAGCATGGTCAGCCCCGCCGCCAAAGGCTCCACGATGCCGGAGAGAACGCCATACAGAAATGCCCGGCCTTTTCCCATTCCCTCCGCCCGTAACGGCATGGAGATGATCGCCCCCTCCGGGAAATTCTGAAGGGCGATGCCGATGGACA
>OFGG01001983.1_pt1 | contig 12083 bp, 8 predicted proteins | sample 1521701 | NCBI WGS metagenome assembly OFGG01 (sample SAMEA3504081, study PRJEB24116) | mouse gut metagenome | biome: mouse gut; feature: mouse-associated habitat; material: faeces | place: Denmark | collected 2011
CAGCCACTGGCGGGCACGGCTGATTTTCATTCTCAGATTTACCACTGTTATGCCGTACTCTTCTGCTACTATTGCTGCGGGTTCACTCTCTACTACAACTCTCATCATCAATTCGTACCATGTCTGATTCTTCTGTTTCAGTTTGTCAAGCACAAAATTACGGAACTGTCTCCTGCTTTTTTCATTTTCAACTTCCAGTAAGTATTCTACAACAAAATCTTCTTCCATTTTCTCTGTAATTACAGAGACTTCATTCTTCCGGTAAGCCCTTCTCACAAAGTCAATTGCTTTTCTCTTCCCACATCGTAAAAGCCAGCCTTTAATCCGCGCTCTGTCCAGGGTTTCTATCTTCTCATCCAGTTTCTCAATCTTAGAAAAACTCCGCCCCGTATTGGTAAAATATTTTTTCAGATAAGCATTCCGAAGCTGCCGGTCCAGTTCTACTGTTATCGGATGGAGCTTTTTAAACCCAAGACTCCTGAGATGCTCTGTGATCTGAGGATGATAAATCCCTCTTGTCCCTATGTATACCGGATACCTGGTATTCAGTTCCGTATATTCATCCACAAAGAGTACCGGAACTTCCCCTATTCTTTCGGGATTCCGCTCTTCATTACTATATAGAAATGCTTCCACCATAATCTCCGGATACAGTGATTCCAAATATACTGCCAGAGTCTGCGCTCTGGAATGCGCGCCAAAAATATATACTTTCTGCATAATATTTATACTCCTATATCCAAATCCACAAATATTTTAAAGGCACCCTGATTCAATCTCGAGGGGTTCTTCGTCTGCTTTTTTATATAAAATCACTTATAGAATAAAGTGTTTTTTAGCATGAACAATCTTATACTCCTCTTCGTGATACATAAAATAAACCGACATAAGATGCTCCGCCAAAAAACCTATATAACGGTTCTGATAATCGGCGTTCGATAAGGTATACACTCTGCTGCCATCTTTTCCGTATTCTTCACAATGTTTTTCGCAATAAAAAAGTATCGGAAACAACCATTCACAGTAGTCTTCCAAAATCTCTCTGCGCATAATAAACATATTGTAAGCATAATAAAACCGCCCGCTCTGCATCCGTTTAACCGTATCCATATATTTCGGCGCAAGTCGTTCCACTGCTTCCAGCATTACCTCCCAGTCTATGCCGATATGGTCGCGTCGGTACACTGCTTCTACACTTGGGCTGTCCATTATCGGTATGGTAAGTACCACATCAATATCCGAACCAGCCAACAACTTCAACTGTTTCTCATCCATTTCAAAATGCCGCCTGTAATGCCCCAGACCTACATAGCCGGATGTGTCATTTTTCCAAATCCAGTACAAAGCCGTCAGTTCGCAATACTGCTTATTCTTATCCGATATATTCTCTCCCGTATTGTCACATACTTCACAAATGCGCCTGTTCGTCAGGGCCGCCCCTGCCTGAATCGGAATCTCCCACGAATACCGCGAAATATCTTCATTTAAGGGTTTATCCGCATGGGATCTCACCGAATAGATACGGACTGTCCTATAACTGATAATTTTGGTATTTTCTGTTTTCTCAACACACCCGGACAATTCTTCCTCAACTGTCAAATATAACCGATTCTTTAACAGCCTTTCATTCCGGTATATATTCCCGCGAAGCAGGCTCCATAAGTCACTTTCATAGGTCAGAGGAACGAGATTCCTGTACCCATGACTGTTCAGACCCTCCATGGCAGACAACAGATACCTCTCCGCAACTGCAATCAATATCACAGCATCTTTCCGAACCAGCCCTTCCGCCTCTGCATAATTAATTACCGGAACTTCCTTCACTCGTTCCGGATTCACTTCAGTATCCGATACCAGACAATAATCCAGTGGAAACCTGTAGAAATCATCCCGAAGGCATTCTACTATCAGAGACGCTACGTTCCCTGCTCCAAAAACGATAAGCTGGGAAGTCTTTTTTAATTGTTCAATTACATCATTTTCATAGTAATATTTCATAGTCCTCTTCACTTATATAGAAAATAATTGATTCATCTAATGAACTCTATCGCAATAGCATGCAAAAATTCTTCCTTCACAACCGTATAACTGCATCGTTTTATTTCGTTCAATTTTCTTTTAATCTCATCTAACACTCCTCGTCTTACTGAGACGAACATCTGACATGCTTTCTCTTTTGAAAAATCCTGCAATTCAACCACTGGAATTCCTTTAATCTCTGTTTCATTTCCCTTTAAATCTGATACTACAAAAACCGATACCCGGCTATGCAGATTATTTTTCTTTAAAAACTCCCAAAAAAGCTTTCCATATTTACCGGCTCCATATACTGCAATCTTCTCCTGCTTTTTTACCATATGTATAAGTCTGTCCCGATAAAGAGATTGGTTCATACAGAATAACAGCGTGCGAATTGGCTGAATTACATAACTTTTTTCCTTATAGTAATCTCTTATTATTTGATTTGCCTGAATTAACAGAACTAACACATCCAAATTGTCCTCTGTAATATTCTTACAAATAATATCTACATATTCATCTTCTAATCGACATACCGTATTCCGAAACAGTATTTCCAGATTATGCTCTTTGGCAAAACAGAGATTATCAATCAATCCATGTAACAGATCGCACGTTTTTTGTGTGTCAAAACGCTGCTCCATATCCGATAATCGATAACAATATAAATATGTTTCTGCCACCGCAAAACGACCTGCCGCATATAAAGTTCTAACTAAAAAGGGTGGATCTTGAAACCTCCGATAGTTTGGAAAACAAATTTTATTTTCTGTTAAATGTTCTTTTAAATAAAGAAAGCTCTGATAATTATAGTCCAATTGAAAATCATTATAATTCAATAGAGTACCACAGATTACTTCATCTGCTGTCTGTCCCTGAATTAATGGTTCCGTCTCAACCCTTCCATTCTTTACATGTTTTCGTAAGCTGCCGCAGACAGGAAGATTTCCCGTTTCGCATATATGGAACATAACACTCAATGCTTCCTTATCTATGTAGTAATCGTCTGCATCCAGAAAAGCTATATATTTTCCCTCCGCTTTTTGAATCCCCAGATTACGTGCGGCTCCAGCGCCCTGATTCTCCTGACGGCACAACACAATTCTTTTATCTCCATCCTGAAATTGGGTTAAAATTTCAGGAGAATTATCTGTAGAACCGTCGTCTACACAGATAATTTCCAACTCATTAAGCGTCTGAGCCTGAACACTTCTGATGCATTCTTCCAGATACTTTTCCGCATTATATACTGGAATTATAATTGATACTTTTATCATAAATTAGTTTCAAACCTTTCTATACGTTCCATTCCTCACTGCAAACACAGGTTCTTCTTTAGTTCTTTCTGATATATGTACGGATCATGCATCTCCCGGACCCGTTCCATTGCCCTCCGGCCCTTTTCTTTAATTTTTTCCGGATGATTTAAAATATCCTCAAAACACTTTCTTAATTCACTCTTCAAAATCTCAGACCAGATTTCTTTATCCTGTTCGATGCAAAAACCAAATTGATTCACTGGCATCTGACATATCCATCCACACCCTTCATTATTAATCTCCGGAAGCGCCCGGACATTTGTCGAGACGACAGGACAGCCTGCTGCCTGCATCTCCAGAACAACATATCCATAGGTATCTGCAATAGACGGAAGCAGCCCCACAGATGCTTCTTTGCATTCGTCTAATACTTTCTTATTTGGCAGGCGTTCATAATAAACAATCCAGTCGCTTTCACAGATAAGCTTTTTATACCGCACCATTTCTTCATAAGATGTTCTGGTAAAATAGTCGTCATATTGTAATGAACTAATCAACGTAAGATCAAAATCATAGTTACATTTGAATTCAGAAAGGACCTGCAAAACCTCCCTGCCGCCTTTGATGAAAAAATCTCTGCCAATAAAAATAAAATGTATCTTCTTCATACCATGTTTCTTTTCAAATTCATCCTCAGAAACTAGTATCTTTTGCGGGGGATGCAGAATCTTTGTCTTTCCCATTAATACTTCCCTGTCCTTTGACGGAACGGATGCAGTTATCAGACTGTTTTTTTGTATTTCATATGCATTTTTGCAAAGAGCATACAATGCCATGCAATTAGGCTTTTTCATATATTCTACTAATTGCAGATAATGCCTTTTTTCCTCTTCTGTTTCATATACCATTCTTGGCATAACGGTTTCAAAAGAAGCACACCATGGCCTGTCCGTTTTACACACGCTGTTAAATGTATGAATCAGTTCTACATTCGGTATATATTTATCCGGACAATAACATGCCTCTAATATTTGCCGGAATCTTTCCGGCCTTTCATCATACTGAGCTCCTGCCCAGATAATCTCCTCCGTTTCTTTTGGTACGGCAATGTAAGAGACATTTTCGATTTTGTCGACAATCAAACGTTTCTCCGCATAATCCGTATCCAGATATCCCGGCATTAAATAACCGATTTCATTATGTGAACTTACTGTATCCTTATGGATGTAAGCCTCATCCCTTCTTATTTCATACAGCATCTTATACAACAAGATCTCGGAAATAACAAAATATGAAAATATATTCCTCTTTTCAAGTTCCTCCTGCAGCATCCTCTGCTTTTCTCTTGTCACTGTAATCATAATATTGATTTCATCTATCAGATTATCCTGCAGAACATTATCTATATTACTGATTGAGATATCCTCCGACTCTACGGATTCACTCATTACAGTCACAGCAAATTCAACATTATCAATATGATGTATTTTCAAAAATTTATATACCGTTTTTCCAGCCCATCCGGCGCCATAGAGTATTAACTTTTTTTGATTATCGGACGCTTTATGGAACTCATCCATTGTTTTAAGCATTCTCATAACTCATATAAAACATCTTCCAACGAAATAACAGGACAGTCAATCTTTCTACTTAAACATTCCTCTATTTCTGCAAAAAAGGTAATCGGTGTAACAACAACAGCATCTACTTCTTTTAATTTGTCTTCAGGCGAAATGATATCAATTCCCTCACAGACTATGTCTGTATTCTGATCAATCCCATATTTAATATGAATAGCGCTGTCTGCCAATTCATCCACAAGTGTCCTTCCTACATGACTCATCCCATACACCGCAATATTGTGATACCCCTTCTGTTCAAAGTAAGACTCCAGCTTCTTCCCCTCTTGTTTTACTTTTACCCATTGATTCATCATTAAAAACAGAACAAGATACTTGTCCGAGAGTTTTTGATCCTGTTCAGTTTTTCCGTTCATTACTTTCTCCATTCCAATCGCGCCCAAAACGCCCCCCACCAATAAAATAATAAAATTACTGATGCTTTTCTTCACCTTTATAATCCGCCTTTCCAGGTTTAAATATTTTTCTTTTCAATATAGTCTTTACATACGCTTTAAAGCTCTCCCATACAACATACTTATACGATGCTGTCAAATATCTCATTTTTTTAGAATCTTTGTTCCCATATAAGTATTTTGACGACTGTTTCCCTTTATGTAAAATAACTGCTTCTTCTACTTTCATTTGTGTAATTCCTGCATTATTACAATAAATGTAAAGCAATACTTCTTCTGAATATAAAAATGTCCTATGGTATAACATTTTATAGTATTTAAAAAAAGAAGGGGTTAACATCAGGCAAGATCCATGTAAAACCTCTGTTTTATCTTTTTTCTTTAACATCTGCTTACATTTATTTGAAAGCAGAGACAGACCATGGTAATCAAAAAACAATTGCAAATAAAAGTACAATGTATCTGGAAAGTTTACATATTCATAATATCTTTCTTGAATTTCTCCCCTTTGCTGTATTATCCTTCCGCTTATCACCGCAATATTTTCTTTATATTCTGAAATTAATATGGAAATATAATCCTCCTGAATCATCTCCGTATCACTGTTTAACAGCAGGATAAAATCTGACGAACATTTCTCTTTCGCATATCTTATGCCGATATTATTGCCCTTTGCATATCCGTAATTCCGACTCGCCTTGATTATATGAACCGAATTATTATTTCTATATTCCTTTCCCAATTCTTTATAAGATTCGTTTGGAGATCCGTTATCTACAATTACAATTACAATTTCAAATTCAATATTTTTTTGCTTTAATACGCTGTCAGTACAGTTAATTGTTTCCTTGTAATTCATATAATTTAAAACTACAACTGCTATTTTGTTCATAGTATGTTCGTTCCTATTCCCTTTTCTAATCTGTCTCCAAAAGCTTTCATTGTAAAATTTTTACAATATGTTTTTCTTGCTTCTTTTCCAAATATATCCAGCATATCCCTGTTCTCGATGCAGTATGTCAATTGTTCAGCCAGGCTGTCCGCATCGCCTGTCCTGCATATCAGTCCATTTTCACCATGCCTGACATATTCTGCCATCCCTGCCACATCGCATATAATACATGTTTTCCCATACATCATTGCTTCTGTGGCAACCAGCGACATTGTTTCCTGTGCGGAAGCAATCACCAGCACGTCAATATCCCTATATTTTTTTTCCATCTCCTCTCGATCCAATTTCCCAATCCATTTCACACACTGATTCTGAAACGTACCGATTCCCTTCCTGACTTCATTAACATACTCGTTATATTTACCCGCGTTTCCAATAATAAGAAACTCGTTTTCCTTTTGATAAATCTCGTCCAACAGTTTAATTGCTTCCAAATACACCAATTGCTGCTTGACCGGATAAATTGTACCAACCAGTGCAAATGTCGTTTTACTACCTTTACACACTTCTGAAGTTCCATTTAAATCAGGAATTCCATAAGGCAATATCCCTATTGTATACTCTGTTACATTCCTGATAAAATTCTTCCTCGCCACATCGCTTACCGCATAAATACAGATTTCAGAAGAGCATATATATTTCAAAACTTTATCTTTCCAGAATTCCATATACTGGTAGATAATATCACTTTCATGCAGCCATACTAATACTTTTCTATACTTTCCAATTTCCAATGCACACAATATCATAGGATACGTATTCACAATGATTTTCTCATATTCTTTCACCCAGAAAAGTTCATCCCATTTGGCGTATTCAAGATTAGGATACACCAAAAACTCAATCCCCTTCTTCTGAAATTCACGAATAAATTTCATGTCGCCATCCGGCGCTGCAATCGTAATATTATACCCGTTATTCTGAAGAGCCAGCGCCGCGTACACTGCTGCAATAGCTCCTCCATGATAACCCAGTGAAGATGTGATAATCAGGCATTTACACCCTTTCTTTTCTTTATCTGCAAAATATACCTCCATCTTCCGCTTTTTCTGCCGATTCAGATATTCTGCAAAATGAAGAATCTTATCCCTCTGACATCCCAGCTCCAATAATTGTTCTTTCATTTCCATGGCATAATTACTCATAATTACAATTGTATCGTATTGGATTCTATGTATATGTAATGGAGAATAAATGCAGATTCCTTCCTTTGTTTTTCCCTGCATTTTTTCATTATTATCAAGAAAAGCAACAACCGTATCCTCTGTAGAAATATTCTTTTTGTTTTGCCTGTATAATTCTCCTATGCCAAAAATTACAATTTTCATTTTTTAATCCTATCCACAGATATTCCTTCCATGCTCCACAGCTTTCTTTACATCATTCACATATTTCTCTATTGCGCGGACATATTCAGAGTTAACGTATTTTCTTACTCCCTCTACCCGTTTACTCTAGCGTTCGCTTCACAAATCATAGATAACATTTGAAAACAATAAAATATCTTTTAATAGTATTCCATTATTTGTTAATTCATGGACAATTTCATTTTCATATAAAAGATTACAAATAACTATTTTCTCTATATTTCCACGTTTATAATCTTCATATAAATAGGAAGTATCATAAACTTTCTTATCATAAATAGTCTCAGAAATTTTTTTTGCATTTTGGTCGCAAATATAGAGCACTAAGACATCATCTTTTTCTTCCTTTAAATCAAAACATAAATATTTTGATAATTCATTTACGGCATAAAGAACGATTCTTTTTACTTTTATTTTCTTGAAGAACTCTATTGCCCTTTTTCCTTCCATCATATTTTCCAAACATTTTATCACTATAGGGTAATAAAATTTGTACTTTTCATCCCTTGGAATACTCTCTGGAATAGTACAAAAAATTTCCGGAAACATCTTTTTATTATCACTCATATTTTTCTATTCCTAATACCTCCTCTAAAAACAGTATTGATTTTCTGCGATTTACTTCAAGTATTTTATTTGTATATTCATAATTAATACTGTTCGACAATCGTTCAACCGGTATATAATCTCTTACAACTCTATCTTGTAATTTCAGAAGCTCCACTAATTCCATTATCCGTTCTTTTCCCTTTTCTCTTACAATCAAGTAAAAAGGCTTTTGAAATAATATTGAAAAGATTAACCCGTGATAAGAGTTTGTCACCACTATTTTTGCATACTTTACATACCATAAAAATTCTTCTATTCCATCGTACATTACACATCCGGCATTATTATCAAACATATATTGGGGTGCGTTTGTACAAGTATGAACAACCTTTAAATGATACTTTCTTGCCAATGTGTTAACGAACGCTGCATATTTTCTCACTTCATCTCCCATTGGATATACAAAAAAGAATACATAATCGTCCTTTATGATTTCCTCTGAACAAACCAATGGTTCATAGTCTTTCTCCTCCAGTAACAAAGTAGGGTCCAGTACCTGAACTATTTTCTTCTGATAAATTTCTTGAATACTATTCAAACACCACTTTTCCCGTAAAGAAATCGCTTTAAATTTAGGTAAGTATTTTTGAAAGATATCCTTCTGTTCATACAAACTGTTTTTCCCGACGCTTGCCGCATAAGAGAAACAAATGGAATCTTCTCCAAGATTCGGAAGAAAATATTCCAAATCCTGATTTTCACGTAATTCTAAATTCCATACCTGATCGCTTCCTACACAGTAAAACTCATATTTACCTTGAGCAGCATTATGAATAATTGGGGACTTTATATCACAATTATCACGCAAAAATCTTTCATATTTTTTTCGCTTTTCTGTCATTTTTTGAATTCCGTCTTCGGTTGCTTCATATGGATAGATACAATAGCCCTTTGGTACATAATTTATAAATTGAGCGTCGCAATCCGGTAATCGATTCAAAATTTCCCGCAACGCCCACGCCTGTAATACTGCGCCGTAATTATCGGCATAGTGAAATGTCAATATCCCTATTTTTTTCATATTACTCCTTACTCTAACTTTAAACTGAATCCCTCCATTTTACTTCTCCAGAATATTTCAGCCAATTGTCCACCATGTCGTAATCATTTATGCCTATCATTCGAAGTTGATGAGCTACATTAAAGCCAATTTTTGCATCTTCTAGTACAATTACGATAAAAATATTCTTTTTTTCTTTCAACTCGTTTGGTGAAATACAAATTATTCCCGGCAAAACTTCTTTATTCCATTTTTCCTCATCATTATCGCACACATATCGAATCTTGCACTGTTGTTCTATTTTCGATATTTTTTCCTTAAAATAATTTCCACATCCCCATAATATAACTTCCTTTTCTGATATATACTTTACCCACTCAGGAAGCGTTATTTTCTCTGTTACTATTTCTTTTTTTGTTTCAAATTTTCCTTCATTCAAAATCTTATATGCTTCACTTTCCGCATCGCTATCAGTAAATATTTCCACTATGACGGACTTGTTCCCTATTTTAGGGTCTATAAATTCCGGCAATATTTTTAAATATTCCTCTTTTGAACTTGCAGAGTAATATAAGAATCCAAGATCTTCAGCATAGTCTCTAATCAATTTCTTCGATTTGTTTCCATAATGCCCTTTTGCCGCAATGTAAAAATCAGTCTCTTGTCCAAATATTTTAGCTGCATGATTATAATTTTTAAATTCGGTTCCACAACCATTATTGATTATTAATAATCGAATATTATTTCCAACATATCGATTTCCCAAAGAATTCATGTCATAAAAAAAGGCCAAATCACCCAAAACACCAAAATATAACTTCGTCGGATTAACCAAAGAAGCGCCAATCAAAGCAGACAAACATCCATCTATTCCAAATCCACCTGTATTGGCATAACTCCTGACATTCTTAGGTATTTTATAAAAATTCCAAATTCTTAAAGAATTTAAAATACCTAAATGTAATATTGCATTATCTGGCAAACTATGCGCTGTCTGAGAAGCAATCCAAGCATTAGAAAACGGGAGTTCCGTATTTTTCTTAAATTCATGTTTTCTTAAATCAGACCATCTATCCGGTAAATTTCTTTCGCGTTCCTCACATATATTATCGAGATAACTCTTTATAAATTCCCCTTCGCTCATTTCAAACACATAAGATAAACTTCTAAATGTATCACAATACTCTCCATTAGGATTAACACGCCAAACCTCTTTCGGTTTTATATTTATATAAGCGCCTGAGATATTCCCCATATGAATTAACAAATCTATTTTCTCCAGATAATCCTTTCTTATCAATTTTTCATAAAAAAATGGTGTATATCTATAATTTCCATTATAATTTGATGTATGATCACAAATTACTATAGCGTTATATTTTTCACAAAATATATCAACCATTTCCATTAAATCGCCATCCCATTCCCTGTGCGCCCCACAGAAAATAGCAATTTTACCAACCGGCATATTAGGAAATCTATCTTTTACTTGTATTCTTCGTATAACAGGTGTATACGGAAGTTGTTTTACAGAGAAATCATATTTATAAGATGTAACAAGGTTAATATGCACTGGTCCCTTATTTCTATGCCACAATTCATTTAACGCTTTATTAGCATATATAGTACATACCCACTCGTCTTCATCATCCTTAATTGTCGGCAGCTCAATACTCATCTTTGCTATGTCATTCTGTATTTTTGTCCGATCAATTACTTGCGGTATATTATGACCAATCCTGGAACCAGGCTGTGTGGAGGTTATAGCTAATACGGGGATATTTCGATAATATGCTTCTGTCAAGCCTGGGATATAATTTCTAGACGCTGTCGCGCCAGTACAACTAAGCGCAACAATTTCTCCACTCTCTTCTGCCATTCCACATGCCATATATGCTGCAGATCTCTCATCTGGTGCAGAATATACCTCAAAAAAATTGTCTTGCTGTACACTATAAACAAAAGAAGCATTGGTAGCTCCCGGACTCGCAATTATTTTTTTAATTCCATACTCTTTCATTAAATATATCAAAATTTGAGCATTTCTTTCTGATGTATAATAATATTCTTTTTCTAACATATTAGCTGCTTTCTTCAATTCTTTACGTATACTAATTTTTTGAGGACATCTTTTTTCACACATCCCGCAATCTATACATACCCCTGCCTTTCCCCCTTCACGCGTAATATTTTTATAAAGCATCCTCATTCTTCCATAAATCGTTTTATCATAATCTCCTGGCCTTAAATAATTATTTATCAACGAAAAAATATCAGGTATTTTTACGCCCTTTGGACATTCACTAACACAATATCTACATTCCGTACATGGAATACTATTCTGCATTTTTATTTCTTTCTGCATTTCCTGATATATTGATAAGTCTATTTTTTCATCATTATTTTCAGCCAGTGTACGGCGATTTTCCCTAATATGATCGATCTCAGACATACCGCTTAATATTATTTCTATCCCCGGCAGACTTTTTACAAACCGCAGAGCCATCCTGGCGCTATCTTTTGCATTTTTTCCCTTAGACAGGCTTCCTCCCTTTATAGGTTCCATTACTATGATAGTTTTATTATATTTTCGCGCAATTTCATAGCATTTTCTTGATTGAATAATTGTGCTTTCCCAATCAACATAATTAATCTGAAGCTGAACAAAATCTATTTCCGGATATTGTCTTAATATTTCTTCCAATAATTCAGCTTTATCATGAAATGATATACCAATTTTTTTAGCTCTTTCATCTTTTTTTATATTTTCCAGAAAGCGAAAGCCGCCTATTTTCTTATGCATTTCAAAAACTTCTTTTGACAATGCATGTAAAAGATAATA